>JACCDY010800492.1_pt1 | contig 48023 bp, 37 predicted proteins | sample 7446391 | NCBI WGS metagenome assembly JACCDY01 (sample SAMN15323451, study PRJNA562643) | freshwater metagenome | isolation source: river surface water | place: USA:Blue River Watershed | collected 2017-08-18
AACTATTTCCCTCCGGACTTCGGACAATTTCCCTCCGGACTAGCGACTAGTGACTGTTGACTTTTTTCTTATTCCACGGCGCTGTGGTATTCCTTGCCATATCGATCGCCAAAGCAATCATCAATAACGTAAACAGTACGATAACCCAACGAAATATTTTCTGATTCTTCATGTTAAAAGCGAGTTTTGACGGTGGCACTACCTTGGGTAACTTCCTCCCAGGCATCGAGCGTTGGCCACTGCAAATGTACAAAATTGGCCGTATCCATTTGAATATCCTCCCCAGATAAATAGGACGCCACATAGGAAATGGAAGGATTGTGTGCGACAAGGTAAACACATGATGCTGCACTTTGAACTATTTTTTCCAAATAAGCAGGTCCTGAGGCGTGATACCAAAAATTGGATACCTCGGCGGGTTTATCCGTTAAAATTTGATAGGTTTCCAAGGTTCTAATCGCATCGGAAACATACCAAATCCCTTCCGGGAAGAGATAATCTGCAAGTTTTTTCGCTAGATTTCTCGCCTCGCTGATTCCTCTCTCGGATAAATGTCGGGCTTCATCCGGACGCGTATAGGGTCCCGCGTGGGCATGTCGAATGAGAATGAGATCAATCATGATTTGATGAGTGGATATTCGCCGGCGGCGTGTTTGGCACCCATGTTAATATAATGATCCGCGCCGTGTTTTAACGCTTCTATTTGCTCGGGACTCAGGGTTTTGACAACTTTGGCAGGACTACCCAAAACCAATGAATAATCAGGAATTTCCATGCCCGCGGTGACTAAAGCATGTGCGCCGATTAAACAACATTTGCCTACTTTGGCCCGATTCAAAACCGTTGCGTGCATGCCGATCAAGGATCCTTCCCCGATTTCCGCGCCATGTACAATGGCAGAATGACCCACGGTCACACGAGCGCCAATGATCGTTTTATCACCCTCATCTGCGTGCAAAACGGCATTATCTTGAATATTGCAACCCTCACCGAGATAGATTTCCTCCACATCTGCACGAACAACAGCTCCATACCAAATGGTGACATCTTTTTCAATGTTGACGCGTCCCATGACGCTGGCAGTAGGTGCGATAAATAAGGCCATATCATTCATTTTTTTGTCAAAGATAAACAGAAATGATAATTTGCTGCATGGAGAAAAGTTTATTCGAGGTTGCGGGGTGGTCGGAGGAAGATTGCATCCTATCGTTGGGATGTGGAGCTGCTTGGTGGGAGATTAAGCAGATGGCTGAAAATGCAGCGGGTGAATTACTTTTATTGGACCCGAATAAAGATGTATTGAACTGGCCTGACGTTGAGGAAGGATTGTCTTATTTTGAAAAACATTATCAAACCCGTGTCGGGACGGCCATACAAATACTGCATGCGGAAGCATCAGCTATTCCTTTGGAAGCGGCCTCGGTGGATCAAGTTTGGCTGCTAAATTCTTTGCATGAGATGGATGACCCTGCCAGCGTGTTGATTGAAATTGATCGTGTATTGAAGAGGGACGGTTGTGTGATCCTGGAGGAAATTCTTTCCGGCGGAATTCATGAAGGATGCGGGAAACGCCTATTTAAATGGGATGAATTAATCCAATTATTTCGGGAGGTCGACATGCGCGTCGATTTTCAGACATCCAAAGACCACGAGGCGGATTACATAAAATTCGTTCGTTGAGGCTTGATTCCTAGCGATGCATTTCGCAAATTTGTAGCTTATATGAGCAACATCGACAAACCATTTATTATCGGAATTACGGGAGGGAGTGCTTCGGGCAAAACGCTTTTTTTGAAGCGCTTGATGGAGCAGTTTCCGGCTGATGAAATCTGTTTATTATCGCAGGACAATTATTATCGTCCGATTGAGCATCAGACCAAAGACCATAATGGTATTGAGAATTTCGATTTGCCAGGTGCGATTGATGACGAAGCTTTTGCGGCAGATGTTGAAAAATTACGTTCAGGCGAAGTCGTAACCCGACCAGAATATACATTTAACAATTCAACGAAAGTACCTGATTTATTACATTTCCATCCGCGCAAAATCTTGGTGGTGGAAGGGATTTTTGTCTTTCATTTTCCAGAAGTTGCTAAGTTATTGGATTTGAAAATCTTCATTGATGCCAAAGATAAAGTGAAGTTGAAGCGCCGCATCAAACGTGACAATGAGGAACGTGGCTATGATTTACAGGACGTGATGTACCGTTGGAAATACCATGTAAAACCTACTTACGAAGCCTACATTCGCCCACACAAACGTTCTTGCGATATCGTTATTCCGAATAACGATCATTTTGAGAAGGGATTGGAGGTTATTGTGCATTTCTTAAAAGCGCAGGTGTAGGGTAGACGCTGCCGGGGTCTGCGACCCCGGCAGCGTCACTCCGCTAACGAGCCAAAGTCCAATTTAGTATCTCCCCCACTTCGATTATCATTTTCTAGATAATTCGAGCATTACTGAATCCTAGTAGACTTTATGCTTTGCGATATTCTCATGTTTATCCAAGAACTTGATAAACTGACTGCTCCCATTTTAGCTTAAAAACAACCTGATAATCGCGCGGACACGCATACTTTAATCTTAAATAGAACGTTGTGGCGGTGACGCTGCCGGGGTCTGCGACCCCGGCAGCGTCTACCTCCTACCTCGTCAAGTCAGGTACAACCTCATTAGTCCCCAACTGCACGGAAAAGTGTATGGTATTCGAAGTCACATTAAAAAACTTGATTTGATTCAACGCACTAGCGCTTACTGTGGAACCTACAAAAAAGTTTCCGGAAGTTCCACTTTGACCAGAAACGCGTAGCTGTCCATACTGATTCATGACGCCCGAGGAACGTAAAACGCCATTCGAGGATATAAATTTCGTGGATGTCGTCTTCAACATCCCCGAATGATCTAAACTTGGAGAAGAAGCGCCGCCCGCAATGCTATATACGCCATCCCATCCGTTTACGGTCAAGGTCTTTCCTGTCGTAAATGCCCCGGCTGAGGCAAAATTGATCATATGAGCTCCTGCTCCTAATTGCAAGGTGGAATTATCACTGATAAATAATTGCCCCAACGTTTCCGAATAGCCCTCCGTACTCAAGGTTCCCCCATTAAAATACACCTGACTCGCATTCGAAATCACTTGATTCCCACCCAACACCAATCGGCCCGCCGTGATTCGGGTCAGACCCGTGTAAGTATTCGCTGCGTTCAGCGTCATTTGGCCCAAACCCGTTTTATCCAAGCCCCCCGCGCCCGAAATAATTCCATTCACGATTAGATTCCCCGTCGACCCTGTTGTTCGCCCCACGGTCCACAAGGTACTCCCATTCGTAATGGTACCCGACACCGTCAAATCCGACTCCGTATTCCAATTGACCGCCGTACCTGCCAAACTAATATTCCCTGACCAGCTACTCGCCCCGTTTTTAGTCAACAACGCGCCATTGGCCGTAATCGCATTACTCGTGATGGTGAGGGTCTCCCCGGATACATTCAAGGCCCCATCCAACGTTAAATTCGCCCCAGATGCAATGACCGTTCCGGCTGAATTTGAACCTAAAGCCAAATCGTTTTTCAAAATGGTTTGACCCGACGCCAAGGTCGTTAATCCCGTATAGGAACTCGCCGCATTCAAATTTAGAATTCCCGTATTGTTCTTAGTCAATGTCCCAAGCCCGGTCGCAATCTCTCCATTAATATGCAAGCTTCCATAAACATAACATGTCAGGTTCGTATTTGTCCCCTGAATCGCCGGACCGGTCGGTGGATTGATACTTAAACTTGAACTTTGATGAACATAAATGGATGACGCTGCCGATAACATAAGCGTTCCGTTCCAAATATTCGTACCTGTGCTGGCATACAATACACCCATCGCCGGTAAACTACCTAATGTCAATGCTTCCCCCGTAACCGTTACACCATTCAAGCGCAAGCCACCCCCATCGGCAATTGTCCCAGCACTCGTAGATCCTAATGAAGCGCCATGGCTAATGGCTAAATTACCCCCACTAATCCGTGTCAAACCCGTATAGGTATTCGCCGTCGTGGCCAATGTGGTTGTTCCCGCCCCCACTTTTTCCAAATGAACTACCCCAAGCCCATCCTCAATTAAACCATCGTAAGTCGAGTTATTTGCCCCAAATTTTAAAGTACTCGCATTCAAACTACCATTCGTTATTTTGGCCGAGGAAACCCCTGTAATCGAGGCAACGGTATTATTAAATCCATTCAAATCCAACATCGTATTTGCCGCTAAAATGACATCACTCTTGCTCGAAATTGCTTCGGAAACATTCAACACCAATTTTCCCTCATTCACTGTCGTACTTCCCGTATATGAATTCACCCCTCCGAAATGGAGAACTCCAGCACCCGATTTGGTGAAATTATACCCACGAATAATCGCTCCTCCCACCAAACCATCGTTTACACCGCCCCCACTCGTGAGGGTCGTATTGCCCGTCATCAAGGTCACATTCCCTCCACCCGTATAACTCAATCCTCGTCCTAAACCCGCATTCACATTATTTCGTAAACTTAATCCCGTAGCACCACTCAAGGTGATATTACCCCCATTACCTCCTATAACGTTGTCCGAATCATAGCCCCCTTCCGAACTCAAGACCCCACCATAATCTATATGACTCGAGCTTGAACTAATACTTATCGCTCCGCCCTTGCCTCCCCAGCCACCATTTCCTCCGTTTGAGATAACCGATCCACGCATGTATACAATATTAACGGAACTAATCGATATCGCACCTCCCGTACCTGCCGTGGTCTGAAATGTCCGAATTGACGCCCCACCCGTAGCATCAAACACACTTCCGGCCGCCAAACTCACCGAGCCACTAACCGCATAGGTCTGTGCTCCCCCATAGCCTCCGTTGTATCCTGCGTTACTCGGTTGGCTATTTTCCCAACCCTTCGTTAGTACTTGTCCCGTTCCCGCGACCACCAAATCTCCCCCAATGACCATCGTCACACTTCCCGTAGGATTCGTATTCGAGGAAAAGCTTGCTATTGATCCGCTTAAATCGACCACTGAATTCAATCGCACAATACTCGCCGCATTCAAAATCAAATTATAGGGATAAAGCTGTTGGGCCGACCGAATGGTCATATTAGCATAAAACTGAACGACCCCTCCACTCGTTATCCGCAACGAAGAGGTATTGCTTCCATTGGTCAAGCAATTAAGATTGGTTACGGGAGATTCAAAAACCATATTTCCCGCCTGCGTCCCGCCGGCACGAACCGTACTCACCTCCACAAAATAATAGGCCCCCAATTTATTCTGTAAATCCGTCGCACTCAATATCGCATTATCTGCTGTAGGATTGAAGCGGTAAACGCCACCGGGTGTCAAAGTCCACGTACCATTGCTACTCGTCGCAGCCGAAGTAATCCGAACATCACTATGTCCCGTGGCACCCGTGAACTTAAGGGAACCCGGAACTAATTCACCATCCGTTAATTGCAAGGCATTGTATTGAACTGCTGTACCCGCATGATAAAAAAACATTTGGCCCAAACGGTCCCGCGATAATGCTGCATTTGTACCCACATAAATCCGTCCCGCAGTGCCCGTTGATCCCGGATTTGCATAGCTTCCCTGCCAGCCGTTAATCGTCAAATAATGAAAATCAAACAATCCGCTCAAACCACTAAATCGTAACGTATGCACCGAATTACCCAAGGATATACTCGAGAGCGTGTTAAGATTTAATTCAGCCAATGTTTCCGTGTAACCGCCAGTCGATAAATCCCCACCACTTAATTTTAACGAACTCACATCCGGAATGCGTTCATTATTTCCCAATAACAAAGACCCCCCAATGAGTTCGGTTTGGCCGGTGTATAAGGCCTCCCCCACTAACTCAACGACGCCACCAGGAGAACCATAGACTTTCAATCCATAGCTATTGGCAGCGATAGCAGGACTTCCGGTCAAACTTAATTTACCCGAGTAGCTACCAAGCCCAATCCCCACAGTTCCTCCCACGGTAATCGTCCCAGACCACACATTGTCCCCACTCACATTTCGGATGGCTCCGCCACTTCCTCCAATACCCAAACCGGATACCGTCAAAGATTTTCCGAGGATCGAGATTCCGCCTGTTAACTCTAAGGCAGCTTGATTAGCTACGGTGATTCCACTGGAAGTTGAACCCAAAGCGCCATTGGAACCGGCACGCAAAGTTCCATTCCGACCAGTCACTTGCGTCAAACCACTGTAGCTATTATTCGCTAATAAATAAATACTCCCACCTCCATCATAAGTTATTCCACCCGTACCTAAATTCATAGCTCCTCCCACACTCAAAATACCATATCCACCAAACCATAAACTTGCATTTGTTCCAGTTAGAACATTCGAAGCAGTCAAATTTAAAGTCCCGTTAAATACGGTCACCCGTACGCCTGACACCACCGATATTTCGCCAGCAAAACTATTCGTTCCACTTAAATTATAGAAAGCTCCCCGACTACCCGGTCCCACTCCCACCAAACTTAATGCTTCAGCTCCCACATTTATTCCACCGAAAAACTCCAAACATCCTCCTGAACTTACCGTTGTCCCTTGTTGCACAGAACCCAATCCTGTCGAATGGCCAACACTCAAAACGCCAGCATTTATAGTTGTAGACCCCGTGTAGGTATTCGCGCCAGACACAGTCATCGTGCCAGTCCCATTTTTCACCAAACTCAATACCCCCACCCCATCTTCAATCACGCCAGTGTGATTTGTGGATGAATTATTTGAACCCACTGTCAACGTCACTGAAGCTCCCACACTATTGGTGATTTTCACCCCCCCGTCCAAAGTGGCCAATGTCAAGGAATTGCCAACTACATCAATCTCCGTTCCTGTACTCGAAGTTAAAGCCGTACCGGATGGGATCGCCCCGGCAACTGCTAAATAAAGTTTACCTCCATTCAACGTCGTAGTTCCCGAATAGACATTAACCCCATCTAAGCGCAATACGCCAGCTCCTGATTTGATAAAATTCGACCCACGAATGATCGAACCTCCCGCCAAACCATCGTTGACTCCACCACCCGTCGTCAAGGTCGTATTCCCCGTAGATAAGGATACGATTCCACCCCCCGTATAGCTCGTTCCTCGACCCCGACCCGCATTCACATTACTTCGAAGGCTCAAACCTCCTGGAGCGCTCAAGGTAATATTTCCTCCATTTCCCCCGATCACCCAGCCATAATCATTCCCCCCCTCCGAACTCAACACGCCGCTATAATCTAACGAACCATTCGAACTGCTGATTGACAAGTCACCTCCCTTCCCCCCATTGTTCCCATTACCTCCGAGCGATACAACGGATCCGCGCAAGGTGATCGAATTAACTGAATTGATCGTGATCGCTCCACCCGTACCCCCATTATTATTATACGTAGGCATCACGGCTCCTCCCCCCGTAGCGTCCAGGACACTCCCAGCCGCAAAATTCACAGAACCACTGACAGTGTAGGTTTGGCTCGCACCATTCCCTCCATTTAAACCCGAATAAGCACCTGTGGCATTGCTCCATCCTTTGGTCATTATCTGTCCGCTTGCGCTTACAATGAAATCCCCGCCAATCGTCATACTTAAATTCGCTGGCCGAACAGGACTATTCGTATTAAACACACTCCCACCACTCAAATCCAAGACGGCATTGACGCGTACATCGCCCCCTACATTAAATAAGACACTACTGGGTCCTTCAGTGGTTCGAATTGCCATATTGGCATTGATTTGCAATTCCCCCGCACAGGTAATTCGAAAAGTAGATGAATTCGAATAATAATAGAAATTCAATTGGCTCACAGCGGCATCAACAAGTACATTCCCCGCCTGCGTTCCTCCAACCCGAGTCGTATTAATCTCTACAGATGTATATGCCCCTAATTTATTTTGTAAATCCGTTGCACTTAAAATGGCATCATCTGCTGTGGGAAAAAAGGTATTTGCGCCATTCGGGCCACTTCCCCAAATACCATTACTACTCGTAGCAGCATTGGTAATTCGAATATTGCTATGTTGAGCCAGCGCGACAAAACTCAACAACCAAAACACAGCAACTAAATGGATTCTCATCATCATGACTTACATCAATAGTAATAATCCACTTGAATCCGATCGCCCACAACTAAAGTCGCCGCCCCATTATTCGTCGGGTTATAGGTCAAAATTGTTCCCGAAACAGAGAGCGCCGTCTTCGAAATCCGAACTCCATTGATAAATAAACGAATCGTTGAATTGACATTCGGGGTTTGTGTGAGCGTAAAACTTGTTTGACCTGCTGTCACTACGGTGTACTCATCCGAGACAAATCGAACCAAACTGTAATCCATATTAATCGTCGCCTGGCTAACCGCATTCGTTCCATTTCCCTTCAGCATCCCCGTCAGCGTCGTGGCACCCGTTCCTCCTTTTCCCACCGTCAAACTTCCGAAAAACTTCGCATCGGTCACCGCACCATTCGCGATTTTGGCCGTACTAATTGCATTATCGCTGATCACCGGCGCCGCCGCAGTCGTCCCCGATCCTCCCAAATCACCCGCCAATTGAATCTTGCCTTTCGTGGTCGTATTCGCATCCACCACCGTGGCACTCGCCATCGCAGTCTGCACATAGGCCGTAGTAGCCAAGGCAGTCGAATTGTTACCGGAGGTTTGCGTTACGCCCGTCGTACCCGTGGGTAAACTCGGTGTACCCGAAAATACCGGCGAATTTAAATCCGCCTTATTGTTCAAGGAAGTCTGCGAAGCAATCCCCGACGTGGCCTGATCCACATAATCCTTCACCGCCTTCACCGACGGGTATTTGGCATTCGATCCGGCATCTGCCACTAAGTCAGTCGACTTATTCAGTAAGGATTCTTTCTGGACTAGGCCAGGTACTGTGGGTGTCGTCGCTGTACCTGCTAGATCACCGGCCAACTGAATTTTTCCCGTCGCAAGGGTCGTTGCATCGGGAACACCGTTGGAAATAACCATGGACATTGCATTATCGACATAAGATTTCACCGCACGCTGAGTCGGATAGAGGCTATTACTCGGATTTGAATTGCCTAAATCGATGGCGGCCGATTTATTGACCATGTTTTCATAGGTTCCGGAGAGATTGGCAACCGTACTCTGCGTAACATTTAATTGCGATTGCAAGGACCCGATTTGGCCTTGCATCGAAGAGACCGTCGATTGAATTTGACTCGAATTCTGCTGAATGCGTACATCATAATCATGCAAGGTAGTATTCACCTGCATCATGTCATCGGCTTGTTGCTTAAGCCGACTCGTTAATCCGGAAATCGACTGATCAATAATCCCAAAACGCGTCTTGTTTGCAGACTGATTCGCTTCAATCTTGGCGGAATTTTCCTGTACGCCCGTCAAGGCCGTACCCATATCCTTCTTGATGGGATCCAAATCTTTGGGAATCAAATACCCCACATCATTTTTATACTGACTTAAATTCGTAGGAGAATCCCGAACATTTTTGTAATCCACTGAGGCAGCATAAAGCGAATAGGGACTAAAAGTCATCAGTTGATTACTTACTTCTGTATAATTTCCGGTGCCCGTAAAATTGACCGAGACCTGCAGTCGCTTTAATTTTTCATCCCAAACGATGGAATCAAATTGCGAATAGCGCACAGTCCCTGACGATGCGTTTGTACCCAAAGTTACCGTAGAGTTCCCCGCACCTATGATTAAATTTACCAGACCAAATTCATCCGTCTGTGTTTGATGAACTTCCTCGTAATCAATCCCTGCTTGTGAAATCAATGTAAATCGTACCCAAACCTTTCCTTTCGACAATGGCTGCCCAGCGATGACTTGCCCAGGAATTTCAATCGTGTTGGGATCTAAGATTACAGCTTGATAATTCAGGCCTTTTTGTTGGCCCAAAACACGCAACGAAAACAAAAGAAATAGTAGATACAGATACTTCATTTGATTTTCATTTATGGATTCAAGCTAATTCCCATCGAAATTGTCAGGGGTGACATATCCAATTTCCCCGTGGGACTTTGAGGAGCAAAAAGGCTTTCAGTCTTTCGAACTTGAACAAATGCGCGAATATTCGAACTAACGATTTTCGTTAGCTCCATCTGATATCCTGCGAATACTTTGAAGGAATTAAATTGACTATCCTGCGTCAAGGGATAATAACGATTGGATAACAGCTGGTTCCCGGCAATCAGTTGCTGGCCCATCACAACACCCGCTACACCCAGATCCCATCCTTTGTAAAAGGTATATTTGGGGCCTAAAGCCAACGAGAATCCGACAAAATCCGTTTGGTAAGAAAAGGCTATTTGCTGCACATCCCCAATGGCGTTCAGTTGGTGATAATTCAACCCTACTGCATAATTCAGTAGGCTCAACGACCTCGCTAGTTTAGGCCGATTACTGAAATAAATCGCCGACTTAGAAAACTTAGAAATCAAATGAGCTGTATCCACGAGCACATGTTCATGCGCAACTTCGACATGTAAACCCGACGATGGTTTCATCCAATCAATCAGCTTACCCTTAGAATTTTCGAATTGGTACGATGTGATGGCGGATCCGATGGACCATTTCCAAGATTGAGCATGCGCATGAAATGGCGCATGACACATATAGCATGTTATCAACAAAACGCCATAGAGGTGCTTCGCCAAGGCTTTATAATATTTCATCTATCAGAACTAGGATTGAGTTAAAATAAACATGACATTAACTCATACCTGGACAAGATAGCGATATTCAAAGAGTTTTGAAAAAGTTTACCAAGAAATTGATAAACTAAGCATACGAATTCAAGTTTAAAAACGTTAGCTACATGGGCACAACCCTGCCGGCGTCCACGGCAATATTTACCGCAAATCGATGTTATAATGCAAGCCCTTATTTTGACGTTGCGCCCGAGCATGTTTAATAATTAAATACGCGACATTGATCATATTCCGCAATTCACACAAGGGAACCGTAATACGCGATTGCTTATACAATTCTTCATGTTCTAAATAAATCAACTCCAAACGATCATAGGCCCGTTTCAACCGGCGATCTGTACGAACAATTCCCACATAATTCGACATGATGGACTCCAGTTCTCGAGTCATCTCGGTTACCAATACCAATTCCTCCGGATTTCGCGTGCCCGAATCATCCCAATCGGGAATACCAGCAGGTAAAACTTGGGTGCCATATTGGCTCACTGATTTTTCGAAAGCATTATGTGCATAAACGATTGCCTCTAACAACGAGTTCGATGCCAAACGATTCGCGCCATGCAATCCCGTATGCGAACATTCACCCGCGGCATATAGATTTTCTATATTGGTTTGACCAAAATGATCTACGATAATTCCACCACATAAATAATGTTGGGCCGGTACGACTGGGATCATGTCGGCCGACATATCCAATCCCAACTCCTTCAAGCAATGGGCATAAATCATCGGGAAATGCTGAAGAATTTCCTCCTTCGGAATATGACGGGTATCCAAATAGACGTGATCTACGCCATGAATTTTCATTTCGGAATCAATAGCACGTGCCACAATGTCACGAGGCGCCAAAGACAAGCGCTCATCGTATTTCTCCATAAAAGTAGAACCATCTTGGTTCTTCAAAATACCCCCATGGCCACGAACTGCTTCGGATATTAAAAAGGATGGTTTCTTCCCAGGATTATATAATGCCGTAGGGTGAAATTGAATAAACTCCATGCCTTGAACAAATGCCTTGGCCCGATAAGCCATCGCAATTCCATCACCTGTTGCTATGGTCGGATTGGTTGTCGACTGGTAAACTTGACCAATCCCCCCCGTCGCTAGGAGCGTAGTTTTGCCCAAAAAGGTTTCCACTTTTTGGGTTTTCTTATTCAAGACATAAACGCCATAACATTGTTTGCCCGGGGTATCTTTTGTCACCTTATCCCCCAAATGATGTTGGGTAATCAAATCAACAGCAAAATAATGGGTAAAAAAATCAACAGATCCAAAAGACTTAACTTTAGCTAATAAAGCGCGTTCAATTTCATTCCCGGTCGAATCCTTATAATGCAAAATGCGCTTATCTGAATGTCCACCTTCTTTGACTAGATCAAAAGAACCATCCGACCTCCGGTCAAAATCTGTCCCATATGCTATCAGCTCACGAAGTCTTTCCGGCGCTTCCTTTACGACCATTTCCACAACTTCCTGATCACTAATAAAATCGCCTGCCACCATGGTATCCTTTATGTGCTTCTCAAAGGAATCGTCCGTATCCCAAACAGCAGCGATACCTCCTTGCGCATATTTGGTATTCGTTTCTTCTGCAACGGTTTTGGTAATCAACGCGATTTTAATGGGTATATTTTGCTCCTCGAAGTGTTGAGCAACTTTGACAGTATAGGATAACCCTGCTATCCCCGAACCAATCACAATAAAATCATACGTAGGCATCCTGTTTTCGATTTTCCTGCAAATTAACCAAAAAGCGCTTTGGAAAAGAAAAGTAGATAATTTATTGTAGCTTTGCATTTGAAAAAATTTAAACCCTTTAAAATCAATCTATCTACATGGAATCTTCCAACAACACTTCTAAAATTGCGTTGATTGTTTTAGCAGTCTTAACCGCAGTACTTGGTGTACTCTATTTCCGTTCGAATCAATTAAACAACGAACAAGCGACAACCATCGAAGAAAAAGCGACTGAATTAGCAAATACACGCACATCGCTGGATTCTATCTCGACTCAATTGGATGCCAAAATCGCAGAAATCAAGTCTCTAGGCGGACAAGTTGCCGATTTAGAAGCTTTAAAAGTTCAATTGGAGCAAGATAAAGCATCGTTAAAACAAGCAAACCACGCAACAATCGCTTCCTATGAAACAAAAATCAAGGAATACAATTTGGTATTGACTCAAAAAGATGGCGAAATCGTTGAATTGAAGAAACAAAATGGAATTTTAACCGAAAGTAATCAAGTGTTGACAACGCAAAACACCAACTTGAATAATGAGAATTCCGGTTTAAAAAACCAAAACAAATCGTTGACAGATACATTAGCCGAAACAGCAGCTAAGAACAAAGAATTAGCGCGCAAGGTTAGTATCGCAGCTGCATTGAAAGCTCAAAATTTACGTGTACTCGCTGTGAATGCCAAAGGTAAAGAAACAGAGCGTGCGCGTTTAAATGGTAAGAAAATTGAAAAATTGAAAGTTGTCTTCACACTTGCTAACAACCCAATCACGAAATTAGAGAACAAAACAATTTATGTTCGTGTGATTGACGGCGAAGGCGCTACACTTTCTGATGAAGCAATTGGTTCAGGAAAAGTGAATGTGAACGGCAAAGAAGTCATCTATACAACTAAACAAGTTATTACATATACAAATGACAACCAAGAAGTAAGCGTTGTTTACCCACGTGGTGGCGTTGCTTACAAACCAGGTAAATATACTGTAGAGTTAATCGCAGAAGGATTTACGGTAGGTGCGGGGACGTTTGAGGTGAAGTAAGAGTTAAGAATTAAAAGTGAAGAGTGAAGAGGTAAGAATTAAGGGTTGATGCTATCAATTCGTAATTCTTACCTTTTTTTTTGGACAATAGACTTTAGACGTTGGACTGTAGAGACGCGATACTTCGCGTCTACTCCCCAGGTTAAAACCTGGGGTTATAACCCCAGACTTCAGTCTGGGGAATCGGTGTAAAGCGCCTCAGCAGGAACGAACGTCCAAAGTCAAACGTCTAAAATCCAGAGGCTATAGCCAAGAACTAAAATACGAAAACTCTTCACTATTCACTCTTAATTCTAAATTCTTAACTCTTAACTCTTCACTATTCACTCTTAATTCTAAATTCTTAACTCTTAACTCTTAATTCTTACCTCTCACCTCTTACCTCTTCTCCCACCACCACTTCGAAAAGCTCTTCGTAAACAGAATACTCGACCCAATCGTTTGGTTAATTTGGTAAGAGTTTAAAGACCCCGCTAGGGAGGTTTGCACGTTGCGATTATAAGTCTTTAAGCGCAAGGAACCATCCCGATTCATAAACCATTCCAATGCCCAATCGCCGAGCAATAATTGAGGACTCGTCTGATTTCGCGCATCCGTAAATCCACCACTCCGCGTAATACGCAATCGGTCATTGACATTATACGACGCTCGCAATTGTAAATTTGACAAGATATCCTGATTCAAAACCCCACCTCCCAAATACACATCCACATTCAAATCCTTATCTATCTTGGAAGCTAAATTACCCAATTGATTCGACAACATTTCTGTAAAATTCCCCATCAAATTACTGATCGCTATACCTGATCCGCCAAAGGGTGAGACCAACTGACCGAACAACAAAACATTACTAACCTGACGTGTCAACTCCTGTTCATCCGTTTTAATCCGATTCGCAAAAGCCGTCACAGCACCATTTAAATGAACGTCTTTCGGGTAATCCCGAATGCCAATATCAAAGGTAATATTGGGTGATAACAAACGATTCTGCAAATTAATCGTCACATCGACGGGGTACCGACGTTTAAATTCCGGCATATTGCTCTTGTTTGTCGTATCCAACAGAATTGGGAACAAGGACGCATATTGGGTATAGACAGCCTTGATATCGACATTGGCCTCTAAGGGATCCCCTTTCCAGGATATCTTCGACCCGCGCTGAATGGCAAACTTTTTGTTAATCAAGTTCTGTAGCGTAAATGTATAATCACCCTGATCAATGGCATAATCCCCATTCATCTTAAAATCACCCTGCTTGTCCAAGGTCATTTTGATATTACCCATCCCATACACCCGCATGATATCGCCCTTCTTCGCATCAAATTGTACCTCGCCATAAGCCTCAGGGGTCAAAGCCAAATTAAGATCCATCGTAATCCCATCTTGCTTCAATTGATTCACCAACGGTTTTTGATTCAACTCAGCCGCCGCGGCTAAAGTATGACTATAAAAGGCATAATCCCCTTGATCCATTTGTTCATATTCGCGGTCCAATGGAATGAATAAGCGTGTCCCGCGATCACTTTTTAAATCTGCAGAAATGACTAAATGATCCACCGTTCCGCGTATAGCAAAGGGCCCCGTGGCATAACCTGTTCCATAATAAATCGACTTCGACGTTCGTAATGTATTCAACAACTTGTAACGACTAAGATCGGCTTTTAAATCCAATTCAAACGGACCATTTTTCGGAAAAGCGAGTAGTGCATTCATCCTTGCTGTGTTCCCTTCGGGATCTTTCAACAACCAGTTTTGGCCTACAATCTGTCTAGCATTAAACAGCACAGTATCCGCAAATAGGATACGCGTATTCAAATAATCAAAAGTCGTTTTTCCATTACGCACAATGATTTTACCATCCAAAATGGGTTCCTGGAATCGACCTCCTATTCGTAATTCGCCCGAGGCTTCCCCACCCAAATCCGAGAAGATTCCTTTCGCAAAAGGTTCCAATATCTGCAAATTCGTCTTATTCAATTCGGCACGAACATTCAATTTCTCCGACTCCTCAAAAGGGCGATAGGTTCCACTCACTGACAACACCGATTCCCCCAAACGATTTAAGTGATAATTCAAATCCATCAATTGCGAAGCTGCCTCATAGGTTCCTACGCCTTGAAAATCACCGATGTAAAACTTATCCAATCGCAACGAATCCAATAACAACCAAGAGTCCAAATGTGTATTTTGATACCAATTTTGCAAACTAAATTCAGCATTCATTTCGCCCTGAACCTTGGTTGCAAAGAGCGGAGCAAGTGTTCCCAATTGGAACTTATTGACCTTCAACTTCAAGGTTTCCGTTGAATCCATGGAGATACTTCCTTGTAGGGCAATCGACTGTTTTTTATTCGATATCAACACATGCTCAGCACGCAAATCCTGGCCTTGAATCCGAACTCGATTCTCTGGGTCAATCGACCAATCCTGACCTAAAATACGAACATAAGAATCCTTAAATTTCAAAGACAATCCATCCTTTTCAAATTTCCAAAGCCCCCCAAAATGCGCCATATTTTCTTCGCCTTGTTGCTTAAAATCTAAGCCAAAATTGATGCGATCTTGATCCCATAGGGCATCCAATTTGAAATTTTCCGTAGGCGTTAAAAAATTCAACTGTTGCTTCCGAGATTGAAAAATCAAGCTAGAAGATACCTCTGGACCTCCCAAGTATTTCGAGCTTTGAAAAGAGAAAACCGATTGATAAAACTTGTATCCACCCATAATGAGTGTGTCGGGATATGCCTCTAAACTTACCTGAAAACTGCGTCCTTTGGACACATTTCCAGAAAAAACGGTATTATGCCCAACACCGAGTGAAGGATAAAAGCGCTTCAATAAAGGTGCCACATCATGGCAAATAATCGTAAAATCAGCACCGTATTTATTATCCGTATCATGCATTTTTCCAGCATAATAGGCTTTTCGCTCCATGTCATTTTTCTGGAAATACAATTGATACTCCTCCCACAATTGAAGCAATTCTGCTTGCATCTGACTCGGCACAAATTCCCCATTCACTTCCACAGAAACAAAAGGCGAATTCAATACATAATGCCGTTTGGAACCGGAACGATTCTCCGCATTAAACGTCACCATATCCATCGCCAAATCTTCCATATTGGGCTTTTGAATAAATACGTCCTGGAAAAACCCACGCCCCATTAAATCATCCACATTATTCAATGCCAAATCAATATCAATAGCTGACTTAATTCGAATAGGTTCTTTCGTAAAATGCAAGGCCGCCAAATCCGCGCGCTCCACTTTCCCTTCCAATTGATAGCTAGGCTTTGCTTGTCGCAAATTGATTTCCCCTGCCAAATTAGCCACCAAATGTGTATCCTTGACTGCAACCGTTCCTTTAAACAATTGCTTCTGCAAATTCCCCTTTAAGCTCACGCGTTTGTACGCATAGCGATTGAAGTTAATCTCCGAAATCATGCCATCGAAATCGACATTTGCCGATTGATTCGAGAATCCCGTCCCTTTGATTTTAGCAGCCAAATCAATCGTGCCTAAGTAAGATTCTAACGCAAGGAGTTTGCCCAACTTAAATTTTCGTAGAGCAACGCTTCCATCATACGCTGAAAATGCCATTGAATCTTTCAATCGCATCAATACATCGCCTTCCATGTAGCCTAATCCCGTATTCGCTTGACCCGAAGTCCGGAAATTCATGTGCGTGCCATTGAACTTCCCAGCAAAGGAAACGGGGCCCAAAATACGCATTTTGTCAGACGCTGGCTTCGAGATAAAAACCGCCAAATCTTCAGGAATAAACAAAGAATTTCGCATGTTGAAATCCATTTGTGTCCTCGGAATCTCCGGCAAACCTTTGAATGAAAAATCACCGCGGAGTACACTCTTTGACCCGAATCCCAGAGAAAAATTCTTCAAGGCTAAATCCCGGACCGTACCATTTAATTTTCCAGTTGCGGTATACACGCCTTTGTAAGGATACATCGCCTCAATGAATCGCCCCACATCATCCGAATTCAAACGTGTTTTGACCAAATTTGCTTGCATGTTGGCCTTATCAAACCATTGCGTCAAATCCTCAATGTGCTTGTAGTTAACCAAAAATTGATTCGCCACATAGGACTCATTCACCGCTAAATCCAATCGGTCAAAGCGCATTTGCTTATCACAAATCATAAAATGCGTATTCATGCGCTTGACTTGTAACCGTGTAGCCTCATGTTGCGCCTTAAACCCAACCGTTTCCAAGCCAATGGTATCACCATGGGCATAAAACTGCTTCACCCGGGAATTAATATGGGAAATAGCAAAGTGTGACAAATCAAAATGCGTTGAATTTCCTCGATTCGGCTCTTGCTCATCATCCAATAAAAACTGCCCATCCACAACCTCTGCCTCGCGAATGACAAACATAGATGCACCCTTGGATGGCCCTGGCGAAATCCGATTGACCCAAGCGATAATTTGATCCGTAAAGTGATTTAAATTGACTTGGCCATGCTTTTTTTCAAGAACCAAATGAACCCTAGGCCGCAATAATCGAGCATAATCTAACGTAGGCTGATCACCCCCAAAAAAGAGATCACTGATACTGAAATTTACATCGAGATGCTCAATGTAAATCATTTCCTTACCCCAAGGGTCCTGAATCTTGAGCCCCGACAAACTTAATTCATCGAAAAACTTGACTTGAATTCCCTTAATTTCAACGGGATAGCCCAATTCACGCTCAATAGTGGGCGTAAAATAATTGGCTAAAAGCATTTGATTGGCAGGTGCCCGAAGCAGCAAAATACAGGTAAAAACAAGCAAAAAGATTCCTACCAACCCGTATAGGATCGCTTTAGCGAGGATCTTTACATATTTTACCATGTTTACTTTTTTTGCCCTATTTTTGCAGACAAATGGTCCTACTAGCAATCGAATCTTCTTGTGACGAAACCTCCGCAGCCGTAATGGTTAACGGAGAATTAAAGTCAAATATTATATCAACCCAACTCATCCATACGGAATGGGGTGGTGTTGTACCCGAGTTAGCTAGCAGAGAACATCAAAAAGCGATCATTCCTGTCGTTCAAGAGGCGCTGCAAAAAGCAAATATAAACAAAAATGACCTGAATGCCATTGCCTTCACGCGTGGCCCAGGTTTATTGGGTGCACTGCTCGTAGGAACATCTTTTGCGAAGTCTTTAGCCTTATCCTTGGACATTCCATTAATCGAGGTTAATCACATGCAAGCGCACGTTTTGGCCCATTATATTGAGGAACCCAAACCGCAATTTCCCTTTCTCTGCCTGACAGTAAGCGGGGGACATACGCAATTGGTTTGGGTCAAAGATGCCCTACACATGGAGGTCATTGGCGAAACACAAGACGATGCGGTAGGAGAAGCTTTTGATAAAACCGCTAAACTCATCGGCCTACCTTATCCAGGTGGACCTTTAATCGACAAATTAGCGCAAGTTGGAAATCCGGATCGCTTTCCATTTTCATTAGGCGAAATGCCTGGTTTAAACTTCTCTTTCTCAGGAATCAAGACACAAATTCTTTATTTTCTTCAAAAAGAAACCCAAAAGAACCCCGCTTTTGTAGAAGAAAATAAGGCCGACATCTGTGCCTCCGTTCAGAAAAGTCTCATCGATATGCTTTTACGTAAAGTGAAGAAAGCGATGAAAGAAAAAAACTGTCAGCAAATCGCGATTGCTGGCGGCGTATCTGCAAACTCAGGACTCCGTAGCCGACTGCAAGAAATGGGCGAAAAGGAAAAATGGGATGTGTTTATCCCCGCCTTTCAATACTGCACAGACAATGCGGGCATGATCGCCATGGCAGGTCATTTCAAATACGAAGCGGGAGAATTTACGGATCAGGATGTGGCGCCTTTGGCGAGGTATTCGTTATGATTTCTCCTTCGGGGTTTATTACCCCAGGTTTCAACCTGGGGCTCTACAGGTTTCAACCTGGGAACCGATGCGAGGCGTCGTTACACCAAAGACTTCAACGCATTCCAAAACGCCAACTTCAAGGCCTTGTCCTCATCCGTCAAGGTTGAAATCAACCGCGGGAAATAATAAACCTTACTCGAACCTAGCTGCTGAATTTGATTCGCTTGCAGACCTGCAAGACTTTGTTCACCCAAGAAAATATACCGAGTTGGCGCTGTTTTTGAAACAAATTCCTCCAAAGAAACCTGAATTTGATCCACTTCCATAATAGACCAATCCCCTGGCGGTAAGGTCAACGGGGGTGCCGAAAAGATTAATTGCAAACGGGATTTTTCCGCTTCGGTGATGGCTCCTATGACCAACCAAGGACTAGTGATAGATGGAACACCCACCTCAACTACCTCCTCTGCAAGTAAAACAGGAGCTTGATCTAGCTGCTCCAATGGACGTTCCGACGTGACCCAATAAATCACCTCGTTCTCATATAGAGCAGCTAAATCAATTCCCTCTGTCATCTTATGCTAAAGAACCGCGCAACACACAAGCCTCACGATCCGGGCCTGTTGAAATAAAGTTGATCGGTAAATCTAAATGCTTCTCTAAAAATTCAATGTATGCCGAAAGCTCAGCAGGCAATTCCTCAAAACGACGCATGCCTTCTAATGAGCAATTCCACCCTTTCAAAGTTTCGTATACCGGCTTCACTTTGATGTCTGTAATCTCAAATGGAATTTGATCTGTAATCGTACCATCTGGCATTTCATATCCTGTACACACTTGAATCTCTTCAAAAATATTCAAGACATCCGCCTTCATCATAATCAATTGAGTCACCCCATTAATCATCATCGCATATTTCAAGGCAGGTAAATCGATCCAACCACAACGACGCGGACGACCGGTTGTTGAACCAAACTCACGACCTTCTTGGCGCATGCGCTCACCCACTTCATCTTCTAATTCCGTAGGAAAAGGACCTGAACCCACGCGCGTGGCATAGGCCTTAAAAATACCAAATACCTCACCGATGTTCTTGGGTGCTACACCTAAACCTGTACAAGCTCCCGCTGTAATGGTATTCGATGAAGTTACGAAGGGATAAGAACCAAAATCAACGTCCAACAAAGATCCTTGGGCACCCTCGGCTAAAATCGTCTTACCCGCCTGAATCGCATGATTCACCGAATATTCCGAATCAACCAAATGAAACTCCTTCATAAACGCAACCGCCTCAAAGAACTCCTTCTCTGCCGCAGCTAAATCATAATCAAATTGATAGACATCCAAAATCGCCTTGTGACGAGCTACCAAGGCATTGTATTTCGCCGTAAAATCCGGTGAGATCATATCCCCCACACGCAATCCTTGACGTGAAATTTTATCTGTGTACGTAGGTCCAATTCCTTTCAATGTGGAACCAATCTTCGCATCTCCTTTGGCCTTTTCATACGCTGCATCCAACAAACGGTGTGTAGGCAAAATGATCGAAGCCTTCTTCGAAATCTCCAAATTCTTACGTAAATCCAAGTTGAAATGCGCCAACCCATCAATCTCCTTTTTGAAGATAATCGGATCTAAAACCACTCCATTTCCAATAATATTCTGAACTTCTTGACGGAAAATTCCCGAAGGGATTTGATGCAAAACGTGCTTAAAACCATCAAATTCAAGCGTATGACCCGCATTCGGTCCACCTTGAAAACGCGCAACTACCTGGTAACGAGGTGCCAAAACATCCACAATCTTTCCTTTTCCCTCATCGCCCCACTGTAAGCCTAATAATACATCAACTGCCATAATATGAATATAAATGATAAATAATTACTCGGATGATTGAGCCTGGTATTGATCCCGAAACTCACAATTTTTCTTCGTACACGATCCGTAAAAAATCAAGGAGTGATGCATCACATTAAACTCAAGCATCTCCCCCACCAAACTCTGAATCGTCTGAACACGCGGGTCACAAAATTCCGTCACCTTGTGACAATCCGTACAGATTAAATGATCATGCTGCCGACGGCCATAGGACTTCTCAAACTGCGCCTGATTACGCCCAAATTGATGCTTGACTACCAAATCACATTCAACCAACACATCCAAAGTATTATAAACCGTCGCACGCGACACCTGATATTTCTTGTTTTTCATGGAGATATATAACTCCTCCACATCAAAATGATCATCGCGCAAATAAATCTCTTCCAGAATAGCAAAACGCTCCGGCGTCTTCCGCAGACCCTTATTTTCTAAATAAGCTGTGAAAATCTTTTTAACCGAATCGAACTTCTCTATTGCTGCAGACATTATTGAAAAAAAAACAACGTAAAATAAGCAAAAAAAACGGAAAAATGCTACTTAATCTTCCCGCGCAACCTCAATAACTCCGGCGACCATTTCCAACTCCGAAACCAAATTTTCCAAGTGTGACGTATCCTGAATCATCAAAGAAATCTTACCTTCAAATAAACCATCTTTCACCCCGATCGACAGGGCGGTAATGTTCACCTTCAACTCATCCGAAATCACCCGTGTCACATCATTCACCAAACCTACTCGGTCAATGCCTCGTATGATTAAATCAACCACAAAGGACATCTGTATCTGACTTGTCCACTGCGCCTTAATCACGCGATCACCATGCCGAGACAATAATTCAGGCGAATTTGGACAGGTCGTTCGGTGAATCTTAATTCCCTCATTAATCGTCACAAAACCGAACACCTCATCACCGGAAATCGGATTGCAACACTTCGCCAAGGTATAATCCACCTTGTCCATGTCCTCTCCAATCAACAAAATATCCGACTCCTTACGCCCCTCCTCTACCTGTTGCATACCCTTCTTAAAGGATTTGCTATCTACAATCGGAGCCTTAATGGCCTTCTCCGCCTGCTTCCGCTCATGCATTTCTTTGTCGGACTTCCAGTGCTTCAACTGATCAACCGAAATATAGGCCTTCCCAAAACGGTAGAACAAATCATTCGCATCCTTTGCATTGAAATAAGCCCGCAATTGATTCGTAATTTCCAAGGTCAAATTGGGATAACCCAAATGCTTCAATCGCGCCTCGACAACATCTCTTCCTTGGGTCAAATAGCCTTTATTGTCCTCTTTGATGCAGTCTTTGATCCGCGCTTTGGCCTTTGTTGTGGTGACTATGCGCAACCAATCTTCCGATGGCTTTTGCTTGGAGGATGTTAATATCTCCAACTGGTCTCCATTGCTCAGTTTATGCGACAAGGGCACCAATTTGCCCCCCACTTTCGCTCCGATGCAATGTGAACCTACCTCCGAATGGATCTCAAATGCAAAATCCAAGGCAGTCGCTCCGGCTTGCAATACAATAAGTTTTCCTTTGGGTGTAAAGACAAAAACCTCTTCGTGATAAAGGGAATTTTTGATATCATCCACTAATTCCACCGCCGACTGGCTCTTATCGTTCATTTCCAAGGCTTCGCGGACTTGGCTCAACCACGACTCAAATGCCTGCGAAGTTCGCGTATCTGTCCCCTTATATTTAAAGTGCGCCGCAACCCCCTTCTCAGCAATCTCATCCATACGCTTTGTACGAATTTGCACCTCTACCCAGCGACCTTCTTTATCATTACCAAAAGGCATACTCATCACCGTCGTATGTAGCGACTCATAACCATTCGATTTAGGCGTAGAAACCCAGTCCTTCAAACGGCTTGGATTAGGACGGTAGTGATCCGTCACGATACTATAAACCTCCCAACATTCCCCTTTCTCTCGCTCCAAAGGCACATCCAATACCACCCGAATCGCGAACAAATCGTAGATTTTCTCAAAAGGGGTATTCGACTTTTTAATCTTATTGTAAATGGAATAGATGGATTTCGGTCGGCCTTTGATGGTATATTTCATCCCCCGCTCATCCAAAGATTTCTTGATCGGACGAATAAATTGATCCACAAAATTCTCTCGATTTTGCTTATTCTCCATCAATTTATGCGCAATATCCTTGTAAGCCTCCGTCTCCGTAAACTTCAAGCCCAAATCCTCTAACTCCGTTTTAATCGCATTCAATCCCAAACGGTGAGCCAAAGGCGCATACAAGTAAATCGTCTCGGATGCGATCTTCAATTGCTTTTCTTTGGCCATGCTTTCCAAAGTCCGCATGTTATGCAAACGATCGGCTAGCTTAATCAAAATCACGCGAATATCATCCGAGAGTGTCAACAACATCTTCCGGAAATTTTCGGCTTGCTGGGACGTTCCATACTCAAATGTCCCCGCAATCTTGGTCAAGCCATCTATAATTTGCGCAATCTTAGGATTGAACATCTTTTCAATTTCCTGCAAAGTCGTATCCGTATCCTCCACCACATCGTGCAACAATGCCGCGATGATCGATGTAGGCCCAAGGCCAATTTCCTCCACACAAATTTGAGCGACTGCCAAAGGATGGTAGATATACGGCTCCCCGGATTTACGGCGCATTTCTTTGTGGGCTTCCGCCGACAATAAAAATGCCTTCTTGATTTCCTTGGCGTCATCGTCTTTTAAATACGGTTTGGCCGTACGCAAAAGCTTGCGATAACGCTTCAGTATTTCTAGTCTTTCTGCTTCTAAATCGATCTTCATGACACTATTGAGCTTGAATTAATGCGACGGCCATCGCCGAAATTCCTTCTTGTCTTCCCACAAAACCTAATCCTTCCGAGGTCGTTGCTTTGACCGAAATTTGGTCTACATCGAGTGCCATCACCAAAGCCAAATTTTCCTTAATGGACGGTATATGTGGGTTTAATTTCGGTTGGTCTAACACCACCGTTACATCCACATTGCCCACTTCCCAGCCCTTTTCGCGAATCATTTCCATGACCTTTTTCAGCAACAAGGTGGAAGCAACGCCTTTCCACATCGGATCTTTATCCGAAAAATGATAACCAATGTTCCGCATATTCGCGGCACCCAATAGCGCATCACACAAAGCATGACATACTAAATCTGCATCCGAATGGCCCAATGGCCCAAAATCACTGGGTATTTCTACACCTCCCAAAATAAACGGTCGGCCTTCCACCCAACGATGTACATCATAACCCTGTCCTACGCGTATTTTCATGATTATCCTTGTTTAAGATAAAGCAATGTATTCTTTTTCCCTTGAACAAACAGCTTGTTTGCCCATTCTTGTATTTCTTTCAATTCAACTGCCGCAATGTGCGCCGCCTCCGTATTCACAAAATCAACATTCCCTGCATTCGCCGCCATTGCTAAATTCATTGCACGATTCAACACTTCCACTTCTCCAAATACCAAGGATGCCTCCGCTTGATTTTTCACGCGTTGCAAACCTTCTGCATCAATGCCTGTTTTTACAAAATCTTGAATAGCTTCAAGCAGCAATTTTTCGGCAGCTGATACATCCACCCCTTCACAAACTTGACCTGAAACGACCAATAATCCCGGGTCCATCGAACCCGTCAATGAGGCATGCAGCGAATCGAAAATTCGTTGGTCTTGCACCAATGCATTATACAAAAACGAGGACTCATTCCGACCTAATAAATCAGATAACAAGTCAATCGCGTGATATCCTAGTTCGTAACGTCCCACAATAGGGTATGCGATATAAATGCGATTAGAAGGAACATCGGCCTTGATTTCCATGCGTCTATCTTCATCCTGAACCGGCTCCACCGGCAAATTCCGCAACGGCTTCACGCCTGCCGGAATCGGCCCAAACCACTTTTCAGCCAGTGTTTTCACGGCTTCAAAATCTACCTTTCCCGCAACCACCAAAATCGCATTACTTGGCACATAGTACTTTTGAAAAAAAGCCTTCACATCTTCCAAGGTGGCCTCTTCGATATGCTTAATCTCTTTACCGATCGTCGCCCAGCGGTAGGGATGTTGTTGGTAAATCAAAGGACGAAATTTCAACCAAACATCGCCATAGGGCTGATTCAAATAACGCTGCTTAAATTCCTCAATCACCACTTTGCGCTGTACTTCCAACGATTGCGGATTAAATGCGAGCGACAACATGCGGTCGGACTCCAACCAAAACGCCGTCTCCAAATTTTGGTAAGGCAAGGAGATGTAATAATTCGTTAAGTCGGGAGTTGTAAAGGCGTTGTTTTCGCCACCCACCGACTGCAAAGGCGCGTCATAATTGGGAATATTCACCGAACCTCCAAACATCAAGTGCTCAAATAAATGCGCAAAACCCGTACGTTCAGGATCCTCATCCCGTGAACCCACATCATAAATAACATCCATCACGGCAAGTGTCGTGCTGGCATCCTCATGCACAATTACTTGAAGACCATTGGATAAGGTGAATTGTTGGTATGAAATCATGAGGCGTGAGCGAAATTAAAATAGAAACAAAAGTAAAAAATTAGGCCTAAAAACCACAGAGCTTCCTTATTTTTACGCATGCGTTTTATTTTTCTTTGCCTTTTCTCGTGCATTAGCTTTTTCGGTCAAGCTCAGCTCCTACAGGATCCGCAAGCACGCAATCGCATCGCGCAAGGATTAAATCACATGTATCGATACGACTTCAAAGAATCCACAGAGGACTTTAACGCGATCAAAGCCGCTCACCCCAAACATCCAGCGGGTTACTTGCTATCGGCCATGCAATATGAGCAGCAATTTTTCCCTTTGAAAGATCATCCTGCTCAAAGCAGAGCTTATTTAGCCTTTTTGGAATTAGCCTATAATCTAGCCCAGGAAGCATTTGACCGGAATAATAATGATTTGGAAGCCTCCTTTTTTTGTACGGCTTCCTTGGGATTTTTGGCCGCATATGAGGCCGATAATCAAAACTTTATGAAGGCTGTTTCTTATGCGAGAAAGGCGTATAGCTTCATGAAAATTGGGATTAAGAATACGGAACGCCAACCGGAATTTTTATATTCTTCAGGTATTTACAATTATTACCGCGTTGCTTACCCGGAACTCCATCCCATCATCAAACCCTTGATGTTCTTTTTCGAAGAGGGAAACAAACGCACCGGGTTGGCTATGCTCGAGGCGGGAACCCGCAAGACAATTTTTGTGCGAAATGAGTCCTTGTTTTATTTCAGTTATATTTTCAACAAATATGAAGGAACACCTCACAAGGGATTGCCTTACAACACGCAATTGATTCAACAATTTCCCAATAACCATTGGTACATTCTTCAACGGGCTGAATTGTTGACACTTTCGGGACAATACGAGGCGGCAGATTCATACATTGACCAATTGGAAAAAATAAATTCCCCCTATTTCAAAGGTGCAGCACATGTGTTTCGGGGAATGCGAGAGGAATTTGGGAACAAACGCTATGCGGCAGCGGAAGCCTATTATGCCAAAGGGCTGACGCATCCCTGGGAAGAGCGATTTACCAAAGACATCCATGGCCTAGCCTTGTTGGGCATTGCCCGACTTGAAATCAGAAAAGGGAATAAATCCAGAGCGATGCATTTCGCGAAAAAAGCGGGGGATTTTGTCGAGTACAAAAACTCAATCGAAGAACAAAAAAGACTGCTTAATCTTCGCTAGCTATAACCGCTTGCTCATATGCAAAGGTTTTTTCAAAGGCCTCCGTGATGGGAGTCAATTCAAACGGAATATGTTCGCGCAACGCTGTAATGTCCAAGGAAACTTGTTGGACGTCCGTCGGCATCGCTTCCATAAACTCCACCTGAAAATGCGGAACTTTGGTTTTAACCAAGGCAATAATTTCCAACAACGACATCGTCTGACCCGAGCCTATGTTTAAGGTTTGATTACTAACCCGAGCCTTAAACAAATCCATGATGGCACGCGAGATGTCCGCTGCGAACAGGTAATCTTTGGCCTGTGAACCATCGCCCCAAACGACTAAACTTTCCCTGCGCAAAGCTTTACGAATCGCAATATTAATTACCCCTTGCGACGTAGACCGATGATGTAAACCAAAAGGATTTGATAAGCGCAAAATCAAGTAATTGATTTGATATAGGTTCGCATACAAGCGAATGTAATGCTCGACAGCTAGTTTAATAATACCATACGAGCTAATCGGTTGGCAGGCCTGCCACTCCTTTTTATGCGTAGGTAATTCGTTCCCATACACAGCCCCACCCGAAGATAAATACAATAAATTCGTGCAAGCAAACTTTTTCATTACCTCCATCAATCCGATGGTAGGCAATAAATTGGTCTCTATATCCCGTTGGATATTTTGGGTCGAAAGCGCTGGAATGATGGAACTCGCGAAATGAAAAACATGCGTAAAGCGATGCGCTTCAAACAAATGCGTCAAGGTATTCACATCCGAATAATCCCCTTCCACGAATAACACATCCGGAAATTGGATTGAAGATTCTGGAATCATCTGGGATAAAACGACCATTTCAGGTGCGCCATCCAAGACATGTTGCTGCACATAATCCAAGAGATTAAAGCCTAAGAAACCGGCACCGCCAACAACGAGAATTTTATCCATGCGTTTTTAATGTGAAGCAAAAATAGGGTAAATTCGTATAAAATATAGCCCTATTATGAATTTGCTGATTGCCCGATCGAATTTCCATTCTTATTCCGAGACCTTTATCGACGAGCAAATTAAGCAATTAGCCCCTGCCGAGGTGCTTTATGAGGGTTGGTTACCGAGTAGAACCTACAGCGGAAAGTCCATCTACCCATTCCCATTAACGCTTTTAATCGTACGTGGAACCTTACGGAATCTATTTCCGGTTTTTTTCAAAAAAATCTATCAGCATTTTTTAATTAAGTTCCTGCGCAAGAATCAAATCGATGCATTTCTCGCGAACTACGGGCCATTAGGGGCGAATATCTACGAGGCATGTATCGCTGCGAATATTCCATATTCGATTGTTTTTTTGGGATTTGATGCGAATGAGAAAAAGACACTGACGCAATATCACGACGCATACAAGGCCATGTTGCCGCGTGCACAAGCGGTTATTGTGGTGGCCCAATCCATGCGTGAAAATTTGGAAGCCATCGCAGGACCCTTGAATAATCTACACTTCATCCCCTGTGGCGTGGATACATCGAAATTCAAACCCGCAGGTTCGAAATCAGAAACATTTACATTTATTTCCGTGGCACGCTTTGCGGAGAAAAAAGGGCCAATTCATAGCTTGAAAGCTTTTACAAAGGTGTTCCACCAAATCCCTAACGCCCGCTTGCAGATGGTGGGCGACGGACCTATGTGGGAGGAAGCAAAAGCTTATGTGGCTGCGAATAAATTGGACGAACACGTTCAATTTCTGGGTGCTAAATCACAGGACGATTACTTACCATTATTGCAGTCGGCACATGTATTCATCCAACATTCCATCATCACGAAAGCTGGAGATTCCGAAGGAACACCCGTCGCGATTTTAGAAGCGGCAGCCTGTGGCTTGCCGACGGTTTCTACCCGACATGCGGGAATCCCCGATGCGGTAATCGAGGGAGAAACGGGGATATTAACCGATGAACATGACATGGATGCCATGGCGGAAGCCTGTATTTACTTAGCTCAAAATCCATTGGAAGCTGAAAAAATGGGGATTGCTGCACGCCAGCATGTATCTGAAAATTACGATGTGGTGAAGCTCAGTCAAAAAATCAAAAGTATTTTAAAATAAGTGTATTTTTGTTCCTTATTCGAATAATGCATGGGAATCGTCATACGGCAAAGTCTTAAAGCCTCCATCGTCACCTACCTGGGGACGGCGATTGGGACGTTCAACGTCATATTCCTCTACAATCAGTTTTTAAATCAAGATGAAGTTGGCCTAATTGCTGGCGCCTTAGTCAGCATTCCGCTCATCTTTGCATCATTCACGCAACTGGGCATCCCGCAACTCGCTGTTCGGTTTTTCCCTCATTTCGATGATCAGGAAAACGGCCACAATGGTTTTTTTAGCTTCTTGTTATTAGCTCCTTTGTTTGGTTTAAGTCTATTTACCTTGGGCTACCTCGCCTTGCGGGAGACTTTTAATACAATCTATGCGGATACCTCGCCCTTGCTACCCAAATATTTCTATTACATCATTCCTTTGACAGCAAGTTTTCTTTACATGGCGATTTTAGAAGCGTATGCCCGGGTACATTTACGGATTGTTATCCCAGCCATTATTCGAGAAATATTGTTGCGATTGTCAAATTCAGCCTTGATTCTGGGATTTGGTTTAGGCTATTTGAATTTAGACCAATTGGTTCTAGGGATTACACTTTCCTATGTTTTTGCAGTCATTGGCTTGTTGATCTACATCAAGCAATTGAAGCGTTTTTACACGCGCCTTGATTTTTCATTTCTACGTAAACCCGTGTTTAACGAAATGTTGCAATACGGAGGTTGGGTGATTTTGGCTGGGGCTAGTTTCACATTGATCCAACACGTCGAGAAAATCATGCTACCTGCCTATGCGGGTGGATTGGGAACTACGGCGGTTTTTGACATCAATTCCCGCATGGCTTTAATGATTGCCATTCCACGGAATGTGATTGCGGCGATAAGTACGCCTATTTTGGCTCAGGCTTGGAAACGAAATGATCATGCCCAAATCGCGGACATCTACAAAAAATCATCGGCCAACTTATTATTAGTGGGATGTTTTCTATTCCTAGGCATTTGGTGTAATCTGGATTTCATCTACCAAATCATCCCCAACCACGAGGCTTACGAGGCTGGCAAATGGGTGGTTTTGTTAGTGGGAATTTCAAAAGTCATCGACATGGGCACAGGCTTGAACTCCGAGATTTTAATCAATTCAAAATACTACCGCTACGACCTGATTTTTTACCTGATTTTGGCCATTGGAATTGTGGTGGGAAATTTGATTTTCATTCCGCTGTATTCCTATAACGGAGCGGCTTTAGCCTCGCTCATCGCGCTAGGTGGCTACAATGCCATCAAGTACTTTTTCCTCTGGAATAAGATGGGCATGCAGCCTTTTGACAAGAAAACGCTCGGAATTATTCTGTGCAGTTTGATCATCGCTTATGTCGTTTTGGCCATTCCGGTGTTTAGCGGTAATTGGTTTTTGAATGTGGGGCTACGTTCCACTGCGGTTACAGTGTTGTTCTTTTTGGCATGTTGGGCATTTAATTTATCCCCCGACATCCGCCAATTGATCGAAAATAAATTAAAGAAATGAAGTTGATGTCATTGGCGGGAGGTTTGCCGCATTATTACAATTTGGTGTTGAATAAGCTCCAAAAGGAAATGGGCGTTGAGGTTTGTGTAGTCGTTCCATCGGCCAAAGGAGCAACCTTAGGGGCGGGCGTATTCGAGAGCAAAGATGGCATCGAGTTCAAGGTTTTTTACCAGGAAGAATATACGACCTATTATGGGAAGAAATTTTTCAAAGGGTTGAAGGAATTAATTCGGCAGGAAAAACCGGATGTATTGATGGTCAACTGGCCTTATCAAGCCGCTTTTGTCTTTTATCCCGCTTGGTATAATTTCTTGCGCCGAAACAAAGTCGCTTTGGTTTCCAAAGAAATTCCTTTCCAGGTCCCGCATTACGATCAGGCGATTTCCTATTATTTGAATGGTGGGGGCGTGACGGAAAACAATCAGGCACACCAACAAAATAAATCGTTGTTGGCGCGAATCAAATTCATGATCGTTCGGGAAACCCGTAGACTGTTTAGCAATTTGGTGGATGCGCACATCAACTATTTGGATGAGGCAGTGGCGATGCATGCTTCTTATGGCGTACCTGCGGAGAAGGTATTTGTGACGGCTAATTCGCCGGATACAGATGTGATTTTTGAACACGTGGATGCCTTGAAAGCGGTCAAATCGAATCCCTTTCGTCTGTTGCACATCGGTCGGCTTGTCAAATGGAAGCATGTTGATATATTAATCAAGGCGGCCATTGCGCTACAAGCGAAATATCCACAGACAGAACTCAGCATCGTAGGTGACGGTCCTGAAATGGAGGCCCTGAAGGCGCAAGCGACAGGCTACGATTTTATAAAATTTCACGGAGGAATCTATGACATGCGTGAATTAGGACAAATCACCTGCGAGGCAGGCATTTATGTTTTGGCCGGCATGGGCGGTTTATCCATCAATGAGGCCATGTGTTTTGCTAAACCGGTTATTTGTTCGGTGGCGGATGGCACGGAAAAACGTTTGGTCCGCGAAGGCTACAATGGCCATTTTTTCGAATCCGGTTCCGTCGAAAGCCTGGTTTCGGTCATCGAAAAACTCTTCGCAAATCCCGATCAAATTGCAATCATGGGCAAGCGTTCCCAAGCAATTATTCAAAACGAAATCAATATCCATACGGTCTTAGGCAATTACATGGAGGCGTTTAGGTACGCGATTAACAGTCGTCAGTAGTCAGTCGCTAGTCATCAGTCCGATCATTTGTTTTATAACCCCAGGTTTTAACCTGGGGCTCTACAGTTTCAACCTGGGGAATGTCAGACTTTAGTCTGACGACCATCCTGCTTTTCAGCCTTCGGTGACCCCCAGGCTAAAGCCTAGGTCAGTCAATACAAACTTCTAAACTCTTCACTCTTAGTTCTTAACTCATTTCCCTATCTTTGTCCCTTATTATCCCCACAAAGATTCCCTAATGAAAGTAATTCAAGTCGTAGGCGCCCGTCCCAATTTCATGAAAGTAGCCCCGCTACATCGTGCCATTCAAAATCTTCCAAATTGGACTTCTAAAATTGTTCATACCGGACAGCATTTTGATTCCAAAATGAGCGACGTGTTCTTTACCCAACTGGAATTACCAAAACCCGATTTCTTTTTAGGCATCGGCGGAGGAACGCAATCCGAAGTAACAGCCAAAATCATGTTGGCCTTCGAACCCATTCTCCTCGAAGAAAAACCGGATTTGGTTATCGTTGTGGGTGATGTAACCTCCACCCTCGCCTGCACCTTGGTTGCCATTAAATTAGGTATCCCATTAGCGCACGTGGAAGCGGGTTTACGCTCCGGAGATCGCAATATGCCAGAGGAAATCAACCGAATTTTAACGGATTCTGTGGCGAATTATCTTTTCGTGACGGAGCAAAGTGGTATCGATCACTTGAAACGTGAAGGTGTTTCCGACGAGAAAGTTTTCTTCACGGGCAATGTGATGATCGACTCGCTGGTTCGCTACCAAGAAAAAGCAAAAAGCAGCACGATACTTAAAGACCTTGGTCTAATGTCCAATGACCAACGTCCATCGTCTTACATTGTTATGACCATGCACCGCCCCGCAAACGTCGACACAGAACTGGGCCTAACCTCCATCTTACGATTAATCGAATTAAGCACCACACAGACCCAAGTCGTTTTCCCCATCCACCCACGCACACGTGCACATATGGAGAAATTTGGTTTACTGGATGCCATTGAAAATAACCCCAATTTAATCTTAACGGAACCTTTAGGCTATTTGGAATTCATCCAATTGATGAGCCACGCCCAAGCAATCTTGACCGATTCAGGCGGAATCCAAGAAGAAACGACCTACCTAGGCGTGCCTTGTTTGACCTTTAGAGATTCCACCGAAAGACCGATTACGGTGACGATGGGAACGAATCAGCTGTTGGCCGATTTGGATCCGAACAAAACCTATGAAGCATTAACGCACATTTTAAAAGGCGAAGTCAAAAAAGGCCAAGTACCACCCCTTTGGGATGGAAAAGCAGCCGAACGCATCGCCGCTAAAATCCAAGAACTCTTCGCATAAACATGCCCAAGCCACTCAACATCGTCCTTCTCTCCTATCACAACCAAAATGGTGGTGCTGGGATTGCTTGTGGTCGATTGGCAGAAGCACTTAAAAAAGCAGGACATCAGGTAAACTACCTCGTCCAAGAAAAAACGGGAAACGACGGTTCAATCGAGTTAAACAATACTCCTTGGAAAAAAGCGTTGAGTTACATAAGATTTATCCTCGAACGACTCACATACCTTCCTTTTGAAAAAAACAAAGCCGACAGATTCCTTTTTAACCCCGGGCGATTTGGGCAAGATTTAAGCCAACATCCCTTAATCCAACAAGCCGATATCATTCATCTGCATTGGGTAAATTTTGGTATGTTGTCCATTCAGAATATCAAGCAATTATTGAACACAGGGAAACCGGTGTATTGGACCTTGCACGACATGTGGGCATTCACGGGAGGTTGTCACCATAGCGGGAACTGTATGAATTTCCAATCAGAATGCGGGAACTGCGAGACATTCATCAAGATTCCACATGTGAACGATTTGAGCCATCAAATTTGGAGGGATAAAATGCTAGCATTCCAACAACACAATCTGCACATCTTCACGTGCAGTGACTGGTTAAAGGAACGCGCCATGAAAAGTAGCATTTTGAAAAATCAGCCCATCGAAAGTATTCCAAATGCCATCGATACGGAACTTTTCAAACCAAGCGAAAAGGAAAAAGCAAAGCATACGCTGGGATTAGACCCCAGCAAAAAACACGTCCTATTCGTTGCCATGCGTGTGAATGCTCCCAAAAAAGGATTTCACTATTTGGAAAATGCCTTGGCAGGTTTAGATAAATCAACAACAGAATTAATCGTGGTGGGAAATGCCCAGGACTTGCCCAAACTACCTTTAAGAACGCATAAATTAGGTCACATCAGTTCCCCGGAAACAATGATTCAAATCTACCAAGCGGCAGATGTGTTCGTCACCCCCTCTTTGGAAGAAAACCTACCCAATACAATTATGGAGGCAATGGCTTGCGGAACCCCATGCGTCGGCTTTAACATTGGTGGCATTCCCGAAATGATTGACCATAAGTTAAATGGCTATGTGGCCGAATATCAATCGACGGAAGATTTAACAGCGGGATTAATTTGGACCTTGGCAAACGCACCCGAACAAGCTGCCCGCCAAAAAGCAGAATCTTCCTACGCAGAAGCAATTATTGCAGCAAAACATGTAAAATCCTACACGCATGTCGGCTAAATTAAGCATCATCACGATCACCTATCAGGCGGAAAAATTTGTGGAGCGCACGATTCAAAGTGTTTTGTCCCAAGGAAATCGTGCTGAAATCGAATACATCATCATCGATGGAGCTTCCAAAGACGGCACGCTAGCCATTGTAGAAAAATACCGTGAAAACATCGATAAGCTGATTTCTGAGCCAGATAAAGGGATTTACGATGCGATGAATAAAGGGATCCAACTGGCAACGGGCGAATATCTGATTTTCATGAATGCAGGTGATTGCTTTGCATCAAACCATACGCTTGACTCCCTATTAGCAGCGATAAACAATCAACCTGACGTCATCGTGGGCGATGCATTATTCGTTGACTTAGCAGGTAAAGAACTTGGACTTCGCAGTGAAGTGACACCGCATCAAATCCCAGTCAATTTGTCTTGGAAATCGTTTCAATACGGTATGGTCATATGCCATCAATCCTTTATCGTAAAGCGTTCAATTGCTCCATTGTATGATTTAACTTACCGACTTAGTTCAGATATTGATTGGGAAATTCACTGTTTAAAACGAAGCAAAAAAACGATACAACTCGCTATCCCGATTTGTCGGTATTTAACCGGTGGGGCCTCCGTTCAAAACCTCAAACGCTCCTGGCAAGAGCGTTTCCAGGTCATGGAAAGGCATTTTGGCTTTTGGCATACGGTCTTCGCACATCTTAAAATAGTGATTAGAGGTTTATTTTTCGCACTCCAAAAAGGAGGAAAATATTGGTAATATGCTGTATATTTAACCCTTATGAGAATTACGCTTAGCCTTTTCACGCTTTTATTGTTTAGTCTCACGAGTTTTAGTCAAAAAATTCGTTTTGCATCTAGCATTGGAACAAGTCTGATCCATTGGCATGAAAAACAAACAACCGTTGATTTGGGGGCTCAAATCAGGTATCATAATCCGGGCAAAAAACATTTTTTTTACGTTAAACTAAAAACGTTGGGAAACGTGGAAGCTTCACCTGTGGATCGCCAAACCTATACCTTTGTAGAGACACCGCTCATGCCAAACAACATGCCCTTATCTGCCACGGAACCATTATCTGCACTCTATCGAGGTGGGGAAGCTGAGGTAGGTTTTCAGTGGCTATTGAAATCCGGGTTTTCCCCCATTCTTGCGATTTATAGTAAATCACTAGCTCGCAAAATCACCTCAAATCAAACACAATACATAGAAGAGGAAAAATATGCATTACATGGAATTAGTGTAGGGCTTAATTATGAATGGAAATTTAAAGAGTCAACCATTAATTGGCAAGGACAGCTATTTGAGCCCTTTTATCGCGATGTCACATTATATGGAAGATACATCGGAATTCCATATTCATCCTTAACGACCGACAATTCGATCAACTACAAGAGTAAACTTGATATTCAATTCAAGAAATTTGGTATCGCGTTGAATTATGAAATTTTAAATTTTGGATCTGCGAAAAACCCAAATTCAAAATCAATCGAATCCTCACAAGCACAGCTATTCTCTACCTTATTTACCTATTACTTCTAAGCTATGCTCTTCAACCTAATCGTATCGGCCTGGCTTTTTTGTGTGCCTGATAGTTCGAAAACTTTGACGGAGGTAGAAGTACGTGTGCTAGAACAAAATAGGACCCGATTAGCTAGTCCAGATGCTTTTGGTTTACTGCAAGCCAAAGATATTCATGCCATCCAAAGTAACAGCTTTAGCAGTTCATTAAATGCACAAAGTGGCGTAAGACTAGAGGAAAGAAGTCCCGGTAGTTACCGCATTGCCATCCGAGGTAGTTCGTTACGCGCTCCATTTGGTGTTCGTAATGTCAAAGTTTATTGGAATCAAATCCCCTTCACAGATGCAGGGAATAACACCTATTTGGCGGTGTTAGAACCCGACATGATGGACCAAATCATCCTAACCAAAGGACCCAGCGGAGGATTGTACGGAGCAGGAACGGGAGGCAGCATTTTATTCAATGGTTCTCAAGGGCCCAACAAAATCGAGCACCAGGAAATAGTAAACTCATTAGGCGGCTACAAGCAAATATGGAATATCCAGCATTCCGGCCATCGGGTCTACGCATCTTTCTGGCAACAATCTGGAGCAAGGGATTGGTCGGCCATGAAAAAACAAATCCTTAGCCACGAATACCACCAGAATTTTGGCATTAATGGAACCCTCCAACTAACTTCTTATTACGCTGATATTGCCTACCAAACGCCAGGCGGTCTCACAATGGCGCAATTCAAGGCAAATCCCTTTCAAGCTAGACCGGCAGCCGGGGCATTTCTTAGTGCCGCTGATCAGCAAGCGACCTTCCGGTTAAAATCATTTGGGACAGGGATATATATAGCCAACTCCTGGAATGGGAACTGGGGATATAATCTAGCCAATTCCGTTCAGGTCAATAAAGTTGAAAACCCCACCATCCGGAATTATGAAATTCGGCATGAACCGAATGTCAGCAGTCGGGGAGTGATTCACTATAAGCAAAACAAAAATGCTGTAGACTTCGGCTATGAATTCCAAATCGGCCAATTCGATAGCCAAACCTTTGGTAACCGCAAAGGAATCAAAGACACCTTGCAAGTCACGCAAAATACCAATATTCAGAGTGGCAACATCTTTGTGCAATGGGATTATCAGATTAATTCCAATTGGAATTCAACCGTTTCGTTGAGTGCCAATGGCTATTGGACGCAATATATCGGGAATGAACAAAACCTTACACCGCGATTTGCTATTGTTCGAAAATTAGGAACTCACCAACGGATCATTGCTAAAATCGCGTCAGGTTATTCTCCTCCCAGTATAGCAGAAATGCGCCCATCAACAGGCATCATCAATACGAATTTAAAAGCAGAGAAAGGCTGGAATAAAGAGATCACGTGGCGCGGGAAATATGCAATTTTTGACTGGGATATCAGTGCTTACCAATTCGATTTGGATGAAACGATTGTGATTCGCCGGGCAGCTGATGGCTCTGATTACTTTGTGAATTCGGGGAAAACAACCCAACAAGGAATTGAAATGAATTATACTTTGCGCTTAGGTAAAAGCGTCAATATTCGAAATTCTGAATCCATTCAAAATTTCCGCTTTTCGGATTATGTATCAGGCACGAAAAACTATTCAGGAAATCGCATGACAGGCACAAGTCCTTTCCAACATGCGAGTCTTGTGCAATGGGAAATTCATCCTCGTTTGACATGGAATGCCCAATTTTTATTTACGGATTTCATGTACTTGAACGATGCAAATACGGAAATACTACCGGCATCACGGGTTTGGAACAGTAAAATTACCTACCAACAAAAACACTGGGGAGTTTGGTTGACTGCGGAAAATATCTTTGATGAACTATATATTTCGGGACCTGATTTGAATGCCGCGGGAAACCGCTTTTACAATGCATCGCCCGGTCGCTATTTTCAAGCAGGCCTAAAAATCACGCTTAACTAGGTCGGGTAAAATTCAATTTTTCCATTAATTCCGCAGCATGGGAATCACTAACCGGGATATCAAAGGTCCCAATTTTAATCCGTTGCTGTTTGATTGACTCGATTTTTCTCAAATTGACAATAAACGATTTATGCACACGCATAAAGCCATGCGGCATGACTTTAGCCTCCAACGATTTCATGGTTGTCTTTGTTAATACGGGTCTTCGCTCCCCTTCCAAATAGATTTTCACATAATCCTTCAAGCCTTCGATGTGCGAGATTTGTGGGATGGAAATTCTTATCAAAGCATATTCTACATTGACGAAAAAGAAATCTTCCAAAGCTTCTTGTGGCGCAGCAGCTGCCGGTACAACCGATTTCTGTAAATTGAATAGTTGATATGCCTTATTAGCCGCCAATGAAAATCGCTCCAAACTCACGGGCTTCATCAAATAATCCACGGCATCTAATTGATAACTCTCTACCGCATAATTATCATAAGCTGTCACAAAGATGACCAATGGTTTTTTAGCTAAGCTTTGAATGAATTGCGTACCTAACATTCCCGGCATTTGTATATCCAAAAACACCAAATCAATCGAATTCATTTGCATTTGCTCCATGGCCTCAAAGGCATTTTTGCAAGAGGCAAGCAAATTCAAAAATGGAATTTGGCGAACATTTTCTTCGAGTAATTTACGACCCATATTTTCGTCGTCCACGACGATGCAATTCATCTTTTCCATGTGATTAATGTTGTTGTAATGTCATTTTTAAATCCACTTCAAATGCTTCCTCGGTGTCACGAATCGTCAATACATGTTGATGGGGATATAATAAATCGAGCCTGCGTAAAACATTTTTTAACCCAATACCTGAACTCTCATCTTTCACATCATCCTTCATTTTCCCTTTTTTGTTTTTGACCTGAAAATTTAATTTTCCATGATCAATCAAGAATAATACTTGTATGTAAGGATCCTGAACAAAAGAAACACCATGTTTAACCGCGTTTTCTACAAAAGGTATGAGTAACATGGGTTCAATTCGACATCCCCGAACTGTGCCTTGAACATCAAAATCAATCTTTACATCCCCTTCAAATCGCATACGTTGTAAGTCGACGTAATTACATAAATACTCCAATTCCCGATCCAAGGAAACCATGCTTTGGTCGGAATCATACAACATATAACGCATCAAAGATGACAGGCGAATCGTCACATCCTCAGCTTGTTTATCCGCTTTGGTGCGAATCAAATACACAATGCTATTGAGAATATTAAAGATAAAATGCGGGCTTATTTGTGAGCGTAAAAATGACAATTCCGACTTTAATTGCTCGTTGCTTAACTCCTCTTTTTCTGCTTCAAAATTGATGAATTCCAATAAAAGTCCATAGGTAGAGGCAATGCCCGTAATCATCACCAACGGAAAAATTCCTTGTGGATCAAAAAAACCATTATGCTTATCAAAAGGCAAGAAGTACCAATGATACCAAGCTTGAATTCCAAAAAAAAGGGCAACCATGCCGAATAGACTCGCAAAGAACGCAAATACCCCATAACGCTTAAAAACCCTCGGAACAAGGACTAAGGTAATGATGTAAAATAAAGGGACAACGGTTAGTAATTCCAACCAAATATGCTCTGAAAATTCAGGGTTTGCATGTGCATGTGGATGCTCATTTTCATGCGTTTGATGCACGGGACTCAATAAAGGGAGCCCAATCCACAATCCCCAAAGAATTAGGTTGAATAAGACCTTAAAGGTTAATTTCGTTTTGGGGAGATTCCAAGCGCGCCACATATGCTTTCATTTTGCCCTACAAAGCTAGGCATTCAAGCCGAAATAGAAAATACAAATGACCAGTCCAACAATCTTGTCGACTAGCAAACAGATTAGGCAGATTTAATTATATACGGGCATTCGTCAACAAAATCAGTTTACATATCGAATCTCTTCAAAAGGCTTTGAAAAAATATATAGCTTGCATCGCAATCAAATAAACCCAATTCATGAACAATTCAATTCGATTAATCGTAAGCAGTTTAGCCTTGTTCGTATCAACGCAACTAAACGCTCAACAAACTGTACTAATTAAACTGGACAGTACAAAAAAAATCCAAACCCTTCTCCAAGGCAAAATCAATTCATTCGGATTATCCGTTTCACCCACCTTTCAATTGGGTCCCATGGGTCCACAAGCGGGGATGTCGCTGGCTTTACATCTGAATAATAAATGGGAGATTGGAGGATCTTTTTTAAGGAGCTTACGAAGAAATCGAGATGATTATGCAACTTCACCACAATTAGGCCAACAATTTCATGCATTTTCTATCGCTTATACAGCAAAAGCAAATAAGCTAATTCATCTAAGCTTTCCTGTATTAATTGGTGCAATTACTTCAGAGCACGAGGACCAACCTATTATCATGGAATCCAACACACAACCCAACCCAATCATTGGGCGACATAGAGAAATGCATGAAAGCGAAATGTTTTGGGATGGACCTAAATCATTAGGAATCCAGCCAGGTGTTCAGTTGGAACTGAATGTATTAAAACATGTACGTGTATTTACAGGGGCCCATTACCGTTTTGCCTTGGGCGAAAATAGTACAGATGAGATGCGAGGGTTCGTCGGTAGCCTCGGATTAAAAATAGGCTTATTTGACCGAGCATGGGGAACAAAAAATAAAAAATAAACAAGCGAAAAGGCTGCCCGATGGACAGCCTTTTCACTTAACAATATTAGTTACTTAAAAATTTCGTTCACCCACTTCCCGCTTACCTAATAACACGGCACCCACCATCGCCACGAAAAACAAAATGGAAACCAACTCAAAGGGCAATAAATATTCAGAATAAAGTACCTTACCTAAGTTTTCAACCATCCCCGTTTGTGAAGTAAAATTAGCTGTATTTTCAGCTGTAGGTGCTGGCAAGGAATTTTTATGAAACGCTGCGATTAGAATCACTAATAAAGTCCCGGCGACAACCGATCCGGCTAATTTCACCAATGAACTTTTCGATTCAGGCATGTTCTTTCGTAGATCTAACATCATGATAACGAACAAGAACAAAACCATGATAGCACCCGCATATACAATGATGTTCACCGCCATCAAAAACTGGGCATTCAACAATACATAATGCCCTGAAATACAGAAGAAAGTAAACACCAGATACAAGACGCTGTGAATGGGATTCTTTGCAAAAACGACCATCAGTGCACTCAAAAGTGTCAAGGCTGACAGAAAATACCAAATATTTGTAATCTCCATAATATGATTATTTCCAACCGTCGCGCAAATAGCGTTGGTCCATGTTTTCTACTAATTTATCTTTCCCGTAAATCACTTCGTCGCGTGTATTAAATACAGGAACCATTTTATCATGACGCAAGAAGATAGCCTCTTTCGGACAAGCTTCTTCACATAAGCCACAAAAGATGCAACGCAACATATTGATTTCATACACTTTCGCATATTTCTCTTCGCGGTACAAATGCTCCTCCCCTTTCTTACGCTCTTCAGCCACCATCGAAATCGCCTCCGCAGGACAAGCCACCGCACATAATCCACATGCTGTACAACGCTCTGCGCCTTGTTCATCTTTCTTCAAAATGTGATGACCGCGGTAGATCGGACCTAAGTAACGCTGTTGCTCCGGATAACGAATCGTCACCGGTTTTGAGAAAAAGTGCTTTAAAGTCGTTGCCATACCTCCCACAATCGCAGGAAGATACATGCGCTCTGCCAAGGTCATTTCACCTTGCTCTAACACCTTTGTTTTATTACTTAACTTCATATGCCTAAGCTATTTTTTTCTTTCTTGATAAGGCATCATTTACGATTAACCCCACTAACAAAATAACAATACCACCTACTCCTGCAAGAATCGGTTGGTCAATTAAGATACCAAATCCCGTTACCACAACATTGAACATCGACAAAGGAATCAATCCTGTCCAACCCAATCCCATCAATTGGTCATAACGGAAACGAGGCAATGTCCAACGTACCCACATGAATACAAAGACAAACAATAAAGCCTTCCCGATCAATGCCCCCATACCAATAAAGGCAGCCGCATTAGAACCCAATTGAGCCGCTATATATGCGTATCCTGGGTAATCATACCCTCCGAAAAACAAAGTCGCCATAACCGCTCCTGAAATAAACATATTGATGTATTCCGCAAACAAATAAAAGCCCAATTTCATGGAAGAATATTCCGTGTGGTATCCCCCAATCAATTCCGTCTCACACTCAGGTAAGTCGAAAGGCGTACGATTACATTCCGCAAACGCACATATCAAGAAGATCACGAAGCCAAGTGGTTGTTGTAAGATATTCCAGTGACCGGCTTGTTGGGTTTCCACAATCGCCTTCGTCGACAAAGAACCTGAAATCATCAAAATCGCGATAATCGACATTCCCATCGCTAACTCATACGAGATGTTTTGCGACGCCGCACGAATAGCACCTAACAAGGAATACTTGTTATTCGATGCCCAGCCTCCCACTAAAATTCCATAAACCCCTAAGGATACTATTCCAAAAACCCAAAGAATTCCGATGTTCACATCGATCCCTTGAAGGTCAAAAGTCACACCACTAATCGTCACCGTATCTCCAAAAGGAACCACCGCCGAAGTCATTAGGGCTGTTAACATAGACAAACACGGTCCAGCAATAAACAACCATTTGTTTGAATTTGCCGGGATAAAATCTTCCTTCATGAACATCTTAACCGCATCCGCCAAAGGTTGTAAAATCCCGAAAGGACCTGCACGATCTGGACCAATACGGTCTTGCATGAAAGCGGCAATCTTCCGCTCAAAATACGTTGAATAAGCCGCTACTCCCAAGGTAATCGCAAATACGATTCCGATGAAAATAGCTTTGGCCGTAAAAACATCATTTAATAATTCCATATCCTATTTCTTTGCAGGTAAACTAGCTTGATTCGTTAAAAAACTACGATCACGATCGTCATTAATTTGTTTGAAATCTCTTGCCGCTTGTGCGATTGGGAAAGCGGGCTTAATTAAACCGGCCCCATATTTATTCGCTGAAATCACAGAATGACGTGAAACATTCGTTGGCCCCTCAATCGTCCAATCACTCGTTTTCTTACGATCAAAACGGCATGTATTGCAGATAAACTCTTTCAATTCACCCCATTCATTCTTACGACCCGTTACACGAATCACCTCGTCACCACGGTACCACAAAGTCACATTACCCGAACATTTGTCGCATGAACAATGTGCATCCATGGGCTTCGAGAACCAAACACGGCTCTTGAAACGATACGTCTTATCAGTCAAAGCCCCTACTGGACAAACGTCAATTACATTACCCGAAAAATCATTATCAATCGCTTTCTCGATGTACGTACTGATTTCCGCATGATCTCCGCGATGCATGACGCCATGAACCCGACCATCTGTAATCTGATCCGCCGTATAAACACAACGGTAGCACAAGATGCAACGATTCATGTTCAACTTGATGTTATCTCCTAAATCAACCGGCTCAAATGTATTCCGATCCTCCACCGTGCGGGTAGACGAAACACCATGCTCGAAAGAAAAATCTTGTAAATGACATTCGCCCGCTTGATCACAAACAGGGCAATCCAACGGATGATTCAACAACAAAAATTCGACAATGCCCTTGCGCGTTTCTAAAACTTGCTCATTCACTGTATTCTCCACAATCATCCCATCTTGAACGGCAGTGATACAAGCAGGAACCAATTTGGGCATCGGACGTGGATCTTTTTCAGAACCCGCAGTCACTTTAACCAAACAAGCCCGGCATTTACCACCAGAACCCTTCAAAGGCTCATAATAACACATCGCAGGAGGTGCCACCTCAGGACCGATCATACGCGCAGCCTGCATAATGGTGGTTCCCGGTTCTACTTCCAGGGTGATGTTGTCAATCGTTACTTTCATAATCTATCATCTAGCGGGTTAATCCCGGTTTTTGCTATGTAATTGGGCCCATCGGTCCATAAATAATGCTGCGGAATACTGCACAGCACGCTCTTTTAAGTTTTGCTGATATTCAGCCAATTGTTCAGAATTTAATTGCAATAGTGAACTAATTTTATCCACCAATACATCCACATCCCAACTCGCTACTAATAGTTCATCCAACCCATGGAGAAAATCATTCACCCCTCCACTCGCTCGAACTCCTACTATCGGCTTTCCTACATGTGCCGCTTCCAACATTACCAAAGGAAATGGATCCTCACGTGACGAAAGAAAAAACACATCCATCGCCTCAAAATACGGCCGACTATCCGAACAAACAGGCAATAAATGCACTTGCTTCTTCGTATCCCAAATCGCCGTATTGGCGATTAAATTGTCAGAATATTCATTTTCCAACATCCCCAACCAGATAAAATGCACCTTTGGCATCTTAACAATCAATTGCTTCGCTACTTCCAAAAACACATCAGGCGCTTTTCGCCATTCCGCTAATCCACAACTAAACACAATAGGCGAATCAGTAGGAATTCCTAACGCTGCGCGAACGGGATCATGCGTATTTCGCGTAGCCTCAGGCAATGCAATAATAGGTGGCAATAAATCAATTTTCGTTGCTTCTACCCCAACCTCTTTCTCCAATACCGTTTTAACCAAGCCCGAAACCGCGTAAATACGTCTCGCCTTCGTAGCCATAAACTTCCGATCTTCTTCAGAAGTAAAATTCGAAATCGAATAACTCAATTCATGCACATACACCTCAAAAGGTACATGTAAAGAAACCAATTCACGCAATAAAAACACAGACGAAACCGTATTTCCTATAATGCAATCAAAAGCCTCCGAACGCAATGCTTGTAAAATTCCAGCAACTTTACGTTGGCTAGGTGTACGATCCCATTCCCCTGCTTGGCGAATAACGGGTATCCGTTGCTTCACTTTAAACCAAAGAGGCCTCTCGGTACGCCATACCCACACCTTGGCCACTTTTTTATATTCCTCCAATAAACTTCCGCCGTCCACGAGCAACAAATAATTCGTCAAGCCCTGTGCCTTTCGTTCTTTTAACCAATGTAAAAGAACCAGCTGAGCGCCCGCACGATTTGCGTCATGTCCAACAAATAGCTTCTTGCTTTCTACCATTTATACTGTCCAACTAGCCCCCGGACGCATGTAAACAGCGCCTGGTTTTGTTGCCTCTTCGGGATGTGTTACATGCCATTCAAACTCATCACGGAAATGACGAATCGCCGCAGCAACTGGCCAAGAAGCCGCATCACCCAATGGACAAATCGTATTTCCTTCAATCTTCTTCGCCACATCAACTAATAAATCGATGTCCTCCATCCGACCTTTTCCTGTCTCAATACGTTTAATGACCTTATCCATCCAACCCGTACCTTCTCGACATGGCGAACATTGTCCACAAGATTCATGGTGATAAAAACGCGCAAATGTCAAGGTATTATGTACAATACAAGTTGTCTCATCCATGACGATAAAACCACCTGAACCTAACATCGTTCCGGTCGCAAATCCTCCTTCCGAAAGTGATTCATATGTCATCAAACGCTGTTCACCTGCTTCCGTTGTCAAAATATTTTCCGCTGATAAAATCGGCACAGAAGAACCTCCTGCCACCACAGCTTTTAATTTATGTCCATCACGAATGCCTCCACAATACTCATCCGAGTAAATAAACTCTTCTACCGTAATTCCCAAAGGAATCTCATATACACCCGGCTTCTTAATATGTCCAGATGCCGAAATCAATTTCGTCCCCGTACTTCTTCCAACACCAATGGCCGCATAGGCATCACCTCCATTGTTCACAATCCAAGATGTCGCCGAAATCGACTCCACATTGTTAACCACCGTAGGACTTTGCCACAAACCTTTCACAGCTGGAAAAGGAGGTTTATTACGTGGATTTCCACGTTTCCCTTCTAATGACTCCAACAAAGCTGTTTCTTCTCCACAGATATATGCACCTCCACCCGGCTGTACAAATAGATCTAAATCATAACCAGATCCTAAGATATTTTTTCCTAATAAACCTTTGTCGTAAGCCTCTTGAATGGCCTTTTCAAGAATATTGATGACATACATCAACTCTCCACGCACGTAGATATAAGAAGTATTTGCTCCTAAAGCAAAACTGGATACAATCATACCCTCGATCAAGGTATGCGGGGTTTTCCACATTAAATAGTGGTCCTTGAACGTTCCTGGTTCCGACTCGTCCGCATTACAAACTAAATATCGAGGCACCCCCTCAGGCTTAGCCAAAAACGACCACTTCATACCCACTGGAAAACCTGCACCTCCACGACCACGTAAGCCCGACTTCTTCACTTCTTCCGTCACCTCATCCGGCGTCATTGATTTAAGCGCTTTCTCCACCGCCTTATAACCGCCGTTTTTCATGAAAACGTCGATGGTCTCAATTCCTGGTACGTCAATATGTTGCGTTAATATCTTCATCCTCGGCTTATTTGCTTAATTCGTCAATAATTTGATCAACTTTCTCATTCGTCAAATGCATGTAATACTTCTCACGAATTTGGAATACAGGACCCCAACCGCAAGCCGCCAAACACTCAACTTCTTTGATCGTAAATTTACCATCCTTCGTTGTCTCTCCCGTTTGAATTCCCAAACGCTTCTTCAAGTGATCGTAAACTTCTACACCACCCATTAAACAACAAGGACCCGTCCGACAATACTCAATCACATGCTCTCCCACAGGTTCCAAATGGAACATCGTGTAAAAAGTAGCTACTTCGTATACCTCAATTGGACTGATTGAAAGCAAGGAAGCCACATAATCCATCACCTCAGGCGAACACCATTTCCACTCAGCTTGCGCTAAATGAAGAATAGGCAATAAGGCCGACTTCTGTTTTCCTTCCGGATAACGGGCAATGATTTTTTTAACTAAGTCCAGCGTTTCTGCTGGGAAAACAATGTTGCTCATGTCTTAAGTATCTAACTCTCCTGCAATTACGTTCATGGATGACATCGTTACGATGGCATCAGATAAGCTCGTCCCCTTGATCATTTCAGGGAATGCTTGGTAATATATATAGCCTGGGCGGCGAAATTTCAAACGATAGGGCGTCCGTCCACCATCAGAAACCAAATAGAATCCTAATTCACCATTACCACCCTCAACCGAATGGTAAACTTCACCTACAGGCGCATCAATTTCACCCATCACAATTTTAAAGTGATAGATTAACGCTTCCATATTGTGGTATACATCTTGTTTCTTTGGCAAATAATAATGCGGCGCATCAGCATGAAAAGGTCCTTCCGGAAGATTATCAATCGCTTGCTGGATGATGCGTAAACTTTGCCACATCTCCTCTTCACGCACTAAGAAACGATCATAGGTATCACCCTTCGTTCCTACAGGCACATCAAATTCAAAATCTTCATACGAAGAATATGGATTCATGGCACGTACATCATAATCAACACCCGCAGCACGTAAATTCGGACCTGTAAATCCATAATTCAAGGCACGCTCTGCGGAAATAGCACCCACATTTTGTGTACGATCCATGAAAATACGATTCCGCATGACCATGCCTTCAAATTCCTTCAAAGCCGCTGGTAACTCTTTCAACAATTTATGAATCTTTTCGATGGCAACGGGCGTAAAATCACGCTCCATACCCCCAAAACGACCCATATTGGTTGTCAAACGCGCACCGCACATTTCTTCATAAATCTCGTAGATAAACTCGCGCCATTGGTACACATACAAGAAACCTGTCAAGGCTCCCGTGTCCACAGCCAAAATCGAATTACATACGATGTGATCCGTTAAACGAGCTAGCTCCATCATAATCACTCGCATATACTGCGCGCGCTTGGGAACTTCAATTCCTAATAATTTCTCAACCGTCATGTGCCAACCCATATTATTAATAGGAGCTGAACAATAGTTCATCCGGTCGGTTAAGGTCGTGATTTGGTAAAAAGGACGACGCTCTGCAATTTTTTCAAACGCACGGTGGATATACCCCACAGTTTGTTCAGCATCCACAATCGTTTCTCCATCCATCGTTAAGATGTTTTGGAAGATCCCATGTGTGGCAGGGTGCGTAGGACCTAAATTAAGCGTGGATAGCTCATTTACATAAGGACCGCCCTTTTGCGTCTTATCTAAACCTACATTAGGGTTATTTACTAAGGCTACTTCTGACATGCTTTGTC
>JACCDY011146020.1_pt1 | contig 48023 bp, 70 predicted proteins | sample 7446391 | NCBI WGS metagenome assembly JACCDY01 (sample SAMN15323451, study PRJNA562643) | freshwater metagenome | isolation source: river surface water | place: USA:Blue River Watershed | collected 2017-08-18
TGAGGCTTCAATAGTTCTTGATGCGGTTGCATCAATGTCTAACCAAAAATAACACTAAGAACTATAATTAAAGCATGACAGAATTATGCCTATATAAATTTAGAAAATAATACAACTAAAATAAAGGGCAAAAATAAGAAAGGCCCCACCGAAGTGGAGCCTCTCTGCTGAACCAATAAAAAAAGAATCTAAGTAGACCCTCCGTTTATTATATCTTTGAATTAATCCCAGATACCAGAACCTTTGCTGGTATTCGGTGATTTACTTTCTGTTTCTTCCTTTTTTTCGAACATCTCATTTCCCTTATCGTAGATGAACTTTGCACCTTTTTTAGTCTGGTCATATGCCTTGGCGATAAAATTATTCATTTTATCGTTAACTTCTTGCATTTTTTGACCAAGATATTTTGCTCCGCCTTTTTCGACTTCTTCGTGAAAGTATTGAGCTAATACAGCTTGTTCATCAATCTCAAGAGAAGCGAACATTGCTTTCATGAACTCAATCTTTTCTTCATTAGAGAGTTCTGGTTTTGTTTGGTTGTTTGTCTCAGACATATTATCCTTTTAAAATTTCTTTTTTATCTTCCTCACCATCTTCTTCCTCACTTTCTTTTTTCTTTTGCTTGTCTTCGATAGCAGAAAGAACAGCAAGGAATCCATTAATTAACACTCCCATTAAAAACAAGAAACATCCAAATAAATAATGAATAAATGTTCCTTCAGGATTTTGATGGGTTTGCCAGGCAATAAACAGGATTGAAAATGCTAATAGCACCAATGTCTGTTTTAAGAATTTTACTGTGTACTTACCCATAGTTGCTGGTTATACGGTTGTATTTATAAAATGTTACAATGAAAAGTTCTTATTTTATTTAAACTTTCTTATTTTCCTCTCTTTTCCGTTGTCTTCCTTCTTGTATTCAATAAACCAAGAGGTATATACGAAAGCTATCATTAAGGACAAAATTAGTAAAAATACTTCTATTGTAATAAAAAAATGTAAATTTGTTAGTAAGCCGATAGTTTCTGCATTAAATAAAAAATACAAAAAATTGATTGTCAGCTGACTAAGTATTACAAATATACCACTCTTAATGGCGGTATAGAGAAACACTTCCTTGAAATCTTTCTTTCTATGTTCCATAGGCATAGTTTTAGTTAATACCTACTGCGAAAAATCATTTATCGCATCCGCAGTTTTTGCATTTGCAGTCTGGGTCCTTCTTTATCTTCTCAACTGCAATATCCATTTTTGTAAGCAGGTCACCCAAGATATTTGATACGTCTTTTATTGCATCATGGTTGCTTGGTGATTCACTTGTCTTAGAAACTATGTTCTCTGCTATTTCTCTAATTTCCTGCTGTGTTATTTCCTTCATTGCTTATATTTTTTTTAGAACTAACCATACTTGTTGCCATTGATAAAATATTATCAACAAATACCCTTTCAATATCCGTGAGTTCAGTTTTTTTAAAGCGCCAGACATCATAGGGAAAGTTTAAATTATCAAGTGTGCTGATAATTACATATTCTTCATTAATAGTTATTTTAAGCGGCTTTCCATCTAACATTACTTCTCTCCTTTCCAAAAATCAATATAGTGCTGGACTTGTTCGTCAAGTTCAAGCTCTTTCTTATGTAGGTGTCTGTGATATGATGTAAGTATAACGCTTGACATATCATCTGCGTGAGTAAGGCCAAGATTAAATAGATACTCATATAGCTTACTATCTTTTGACCACAATCCCCAATTATTTCTTATCCATCTACCAAGTCCATGATGAGACTGAACAACAGCATCTTCCTCATCTGCGTTCATAAACCAGTCAGCATCTTCAGCGTCATTAAATATTTTGTTTAATTGCTCAAAGCATTCTGACAAGTTATTTGGTTGTATTATATCTTTCATTTTATCTCTTCTCGAATAAAACAAATTTAGTTATTTTTTTCGTTTTGGCAAAAAAATAACTACATTTGCTTTATCTAAATATACACAAATAAAGATGAAAAACATAATCATTTTCGGACCTCCTGGCACTGGCAAAGGTACTATGGCACAGAAACTTGCAGAAGAATACGGACTTCGCCACATATCAACTGGAGACATCATTAGAAAAAATCAACAAGAGAAAACTAAGATAGGACAACTTGCTGATAAAATCGTGAATGATGGAAATCTTCTCCCAGATAACATAGTTAACGAAATGATTAAGCAGGAGTTAATTGATGATACAAAATCAATTGGATTTATATTTGACGGGTTCCCAAGAACATCGGGTCAAGCTAAGATGCTTGACCAATTCTTAAATTCAAGGGGAACACCTGTCACAACGGTTATACACTTAAATACGCCTAAGTGGGTTGTGGTTGAGCGAATTGTTAAGAGAGGTGAAACAAGTGGGAGGAAGGATGATACCAGAGAGGCGTTTCCAATAAGATGGAATGCTTATCAAACCGAAACAATACCAGCTCTTAATTATTTTGAGGGTCGTGGGAAAGTTGTGGAAGTTAATGGCGAGAAGTCGATTGAAGAGGTATATTCTGAATTTCAAAAAATATTAAGTAGTCATGAAAGTGTTTAAATTTGAGATTACCATTACTGAGGATGATGTAAATGGTGATGAGTTTTGGGAAAATGCCCTGGAAAGAGATGGTACTGGAATTGCTGAGCTTACAGAGGCGATTGCGCAGGCTATTGATGATAGCAATCTAATGATTAACTCAGATAGGAAGCCAATTGATGTTATCAAGCTTAAAAGTTACGAAGATAAGCAATAATAAAAAATGGCAAGAAGAAGTAGATACAGAAGAGCTATTGAGGAGTCTGAACGTGAAAGGTTATTAAATTCGCAAAAGAATATAGACTATACAAAATTGTATGGTTCATATGGTAAAAAAAATGATATTTCAAATCAATCTAATAATACAAATAATGATGGTGGATTTTTGTCCACACTTTTAAGTTTTATATCATCTATTTGGCATTAAATTAAATCAGGATTTATCGTCTTACCAAGATTTGAATTTACCTTCTCTATAAATTCACTATATCCTTTAATTGGACCGCTCATAGCGATTATTTGTGGCTCATTGGACCCACGCTCAACTTCAGCAATATTCATTTTCCAAATACTCTCGTAGTTCGAATTTATTTGATGTATTATTTCTACGAGTTGACTTGAGCCGTATTGAGTTTCTATTTCAAACATCCAGGTTTCATTCATTTCTGAATTTGGGAAGTAGCTGCTCATATAGTAATCATCCAGACCAACTATATCCTTAGATAAACTATTAATCCCAAATGCTTTGCCTGCCTCAAAATTATAAAGAATACTCTCCTTATCTTGAGTCTTGGGATATGGCTCAAGAATCTCATTTAAGGCCTTCCTGAGTTCCTCCTGGACTATTTTTCTAATAAGCTCCATCGTACTTATAAATAGTATGGGAAAATTAGGATTCCTTATCTGTGTAGAAGTTATTTACAGCGTCTATAATAGCATTTAGAGCCTCTACAGCACCAGTTCTGCTATTAAGTAGTGTATCTGTTAGGGCTTTCCTTTGTCCTCCGTCTGGAGTGCTTCTAATTTTATTCTCTAAGTCAAAATAAGACTTAAGTTTGATTACATTTTCCTCAATATCATCCAGTGGATTTTTTCCAAGAGCTACAGACAAATAACTAATAAGGTTGTCCTTGAAGTCTTGGGACATCTGAAACTCTTCCATGCCTTCTTTAAGAGAAGGATTATTTAAAAGCTTGTAATATTGATTATAAACATCCTCAACTTCCTTGGCTGTATTAGCTATGTCAATAGAGTTTGCGATGTTTTCCTTGTCATCTTGAGTGAGATGAAATTCACTCATGATTCTGGTAGAGAATCCAAGTTTTGTGTTGATTAATTCAAGCTCGCTCTTTTGTTGATTGAGTAAATAAACCTGGGCTTCAAGTTCTCTTATTCTTATTTGCTCCTGTGTCTCCATGAGGCAAATATAAGCTATTTTTTGGACTTTTTCTTCTTGCGAATAATTTTTTCCAGATTATTAGATATTTCCTTAAGGTTTGGGTCATTTAATCCACCCACTTCCTTGAGTGATTCAATGCCTTCCTTTATCTTTTTTTTAACTGACTTTTTCATCTTTTTTTCTCATGTCAACGTACTTATCTGTTTCATCAAGAACTTCAAATTGAAAGACTTCCTCAAGTACGTCTTCAAGGGTAATTATACCGATAATGTTGTCATGTTCATCGTTAACTATGAACAGGTGAATTCTTTCTTTTTTAAACTTGTCAAGAACATCATCAAGATATTCATTATCTCTCACAATAATTGCTGGCTTTAAATAATCAGTTACTTTTGCGCCATATGGAGTACCAACGAGATTTTTTACAAGAACAATTCCAATAACCTTATCTTCTTTTTCTTTAAAGACTGGTATCCTTGTGTGTCCATGATTATTTATTTGATTTACGAGTTCTTCCGTAATAATATCATTCTCATAAAATCTGAATACATTCTTTTTTGGAGTCATAGCCTGCTCAACTGTAAGGTCAGAGAATCTGAGGGCACCAAGAACGGTCTTCGCTTCTCTTGAGCCCATATCAGAAGATTCATCAGACATATGTTCTTTGATGATTTCTTTAATTTCAAATTTACTTGGTCTCACTGGAGGTTCTGGTCCCAGGAGTTTATCCATAATCATAGAAATTGGCTTACACACAATAAACAAAGCATACATGAGCACACGCAATATTGGGGCTACCTTAGAACCTATCTCAAGTGGATACCTCGCACAAATAGCTTGTGGTAATATTTCTCCAAATATAACAACCAGAGCAGTTGATATTAATACAGCAACAGTTCCAGTAAATATTTCGCCAAGATAAAGGGCAAGAAAGTTATTTACAAAAACGTTTGCAATGAGTATGGTGCAAAGAAGTAAATTTCCATTTTTTCTAAGTCTATAAACAATTCCAGCATTTTCATCTCCGAGTTTTATTTTTCTTTGTAAGTCATCTTTACTAAGAGACATGAACCCAAGATTCATTCCAGAGAAAAGGCCTGATAATAATAACAATCCTAATACAATTGCTAATGTCATAATAATTTATTGTTTTACGTGATAATGAACTTTGTAACATTCTGTAAGGTCTGGCATCTCCAAGCTGCTAAACATATTTTCAACTGCAGATTCTGGAACCTTATATTCTCTCTCGTGATTTTGTTTAATCAAATCCTTATATGGAACTTCTATGTAAATCACTTCTACCTTTGCGCCATAATCTTCGAAATCTGAGATTACTTTTCCTCGCATTTCCTTGGTAATATTTGTAGCGTTATAGACGAAATCTTTTCTCGCTCTCATATATGTCTTGGCCAACTCTTTTGCTTCTTGAATTGCTTGACCTTCTCCTTGAGTATCACCTCTCTTAACTTTATTTTTTCTTCTGATTTCATCAAGAGAAACCATCGGAATATTAAAGAGATTATTTTTTATGAATGTATCTTTTCCAGAGCCTGGTACAGCACACATTACATAGGCAGTGAAATTCTTTTCGTCATAAGGTTCATAATCTGAAAATGCTTCTTCCTTCTGAAAGAAATATCTTCTTCCAAGGTCTGAGGAAAATTGCTTAGGTTTTCCAAAGCAATCATTTTCCTTGCATAATTCTTCAAAAAATGAAACTCTCTCAAGCATAGCATCATTATCTTCTGCAGTCCTACCAAGGATGTCGGCCTTAGCAAAAAGAGATAATAATTTTGTATCAAGCTTTAAGCTTGCGGCTATAACTTCCTTAGATGGATTCTCCTTCTCAATGGCCCATATAGGAAGTCCATGATGTCTCACGAGTTTGCATATATGTTCCCTGATATTAAACGGGGTTGGGATGTCTTTATACAGAATTACTCTGGTCGTCTTCTCACCTTTTCTTGGATGTGCCTTTGAGGTGATGCGTATTTGTCCGTCAATTTCTTCTTCTATTGTTGTGCTTCGCTTTTCAACATCATGAAACATGGCAACGGCAAATAGAATATGCTTTTCTTGTTCTGATAATCCCTGGAAGTCTGGGTGTGCTACAAGTGCCTCGGCCACCATTTTCGTATGGACAAATACATCCCCCTCCGCATGCCAAATCTTGTCCTGCGGCACTCCCTTCATGTCTCGGAACCAATCAAACTCTTCTTCGAGCTTATTCCAAGGTATAGGAAGTCCAATTTCATAATGGGGAAATTTCCACATATTATTGAATCTTATACGAAAAGAAAATAAAAATGTTGCTATTTTTTGTCCTTTTTATAGGGGCAATGTCTGCAGTTGTTATTGCAACAGAAGCCTCGCTTCAGAAGATAAGTCTCAGTAAAGACTCTATATTTAACGCCATTTACCTCTTCCCAGTAATAATCAACGCCTTCAACAAGATTAGCCATACTATGTTGGAAATTCTACAGACTCATCTACATAATACCCAGGTCTAACCATTCCTTCGATAGTCCTAATTAGTTGAAGTTTATTGTCCTTAATTCCATAAACTTCTTTAAAGACTCTATCCTGTCTATCCTGTGGTGGCCATGCACCAACCCATAGGCTATCGCATGGCTTTTGTCTCTTAATGACCTCGATGAAGTTTCCTTCGTTAGTTTGCTTATATTCAAAACTTTCAACAACTGCTTCTCCATATGCATTATAAACAACATAGGTCGAGGTTGTTGAGGTTCCTCCAATAGATATTCCAGCTGTTGATGAGCTTCCTGTGATATTAAGGGTCATAAAAACGTGTTTTTTAAAAGATAATTAGCCCAAATGACAATATCAATAGTTTTTTTATATTTATAGAAAAGTGCTTTATGGAAGAGAAGATTAAAAATATTATAAGAGAAGAATTTGAAAACGTTTTATCTAAGAAATACTCTGAAGATGAGATTGAAGAGGCCATTAGTAAAAAACACTTTATCCACACAAAAGACGGTTCTGTTTATTCTCCAGTAATACTTAAGAGAGGTTTTGTGATAGGGGTTAACAATAATTCTGACCACATTGACGTTCCACTTGAGGAAATCACTCTTATACAGAGCAAAGAAGAAAGATTTGGCAAGCAATAAAAGTTAAAAACTTTTTATTCTTTTGGTAAAATTTTTGCGTCTAAACAATTGAGTTTAGATTTTATGAGTTCTATTTATAATAGAACCAAGGGAGATAGAGTTATGTCACAGGCAGAGAAAAAAGCAAAATTTATTAAAGCATGGTACACTAATGAGTGTGCTAAACTTAGCTTTGGTGATAGACTAAAGCTTGCAAGGATATGGATTGAAATCTGCTTGAAGGATGAGGAATATGAAATGGCAGCTGCCATCAAGGAAGAAAAGAAAAATGTAATTCAAAATCACATAAAAGAAAAGAGAAGCAAGAGAAGATTTTCTCAGAAATTTGTTATTTACATTTATTTGCTCAAGAGAAAAATAAACGCCTGGTTTAGGAATAAACTATCAAAACTCAGAAGTAAGCTATCAAAGTAGTCTTCTTGAGATTTTGTGCCTTATCAAGAGAATCCTTCGTTCCTTTGCTTGACCCATCCCAGAAAGCCACGACCATATCTGAGTTTTCAATAATCGTTGTATTTCTTAGGAATCCAGCCTTCTTACCAAATAAGTCCCAATCTGGCTTATAAATTTCTTTCTTAAGACCACGTTCATCAGCATATCGTTCAGCAAGTGTATCTGCTCCATTAGCGTGACCCGAAATTATTGTTGTTATAGGATATAAATTTAAAATCCTCTTCATTCTTTCATAATCATTAAATGTCCTACTACCTATAACTGCCATTTTCATATCAGCTCCAATTGGTCCTCTATTTGAGATTTTTAAACTATTTATAATTGTAAAAATAAATAAAAAAAATGAAAACAGCAAAAATATATACATTGAGTGACCCAGAAACTGGAGAAATCAGATATGTTGGAAAAACAGAGAAAACACTACAAGAAAGGATATATTATCATACATGGGATATTAAAAGAACCAAGAATAAACATAAAAAAAATTGGTTTAATTCTCTTTTTAAAAAAAATCTAAAACCAAAAATTGAACTTGTGGATGAAATTCCAATTAATGAATGGAGGTTTTGGGAAAAATATTGGATTTCACAATTTAAAACTTGGGGATTTAATTTAATAAATAACACAGAAGGAGGAGAGGGATACACGTCAAGTCAATTAAAAAAATTATGGGAAGACAAAGAGTATAGGGAATTTCACACAAATAGAGTCAAAGGGGAAAAAAATCCTTTTTTTGGAAGGGTTCACAATGAAAATACCAAGAAAATATTAAGAGAAAAATGTCCAAAAATAGGAATAGAAAATGGGAATTATGGTAGAGTTAAAACTGAAGAAGAAAACGAAAAAATGAGACTAAATCAACCAACATTAAAAGCTTGTATTAGGTTAGATTTAGACAATAATGTAATAGATGAGTGGGTGGGTTTAAAATATATGTGTAGGGAACTTAAATTAGATGAAGCCGCTGTGATTAGGGTAATAAAAGGGAAAAATAATCACCACAAAGGATTTAAGTTTAAATACAAATAATTCAAACAGCTACCTTCATTAGAACGCAATTATAAAGGCCCAAGCTATGAACGCAGGAACTAAAAGTCTAAAGGGCTTATAAACGGTCCTCTGTCCTTTCAATGCATCAATGGACTCTTCGATAGAGCCTGGATATTTAATGGCCAAATAAAAAGTAAGAACTCCTAAGATGGTTCCAATAATTGCAATTGGCCACGCCAATATGTGCAAGAAAAATAAAAAGTTTTCCATAAGACAAATGTATAAAAAAAAAGAGACTCCGCAAAGTCTCTTTTCTTTTTTTATTGTTGTTTGTGTGTTATCTGTAAGATGAGCTGTCAAACACTGGAATTGGGTCCATCTTATGTTTGTTTCCATTATGGAATTTCAAATAAATCTGAAGGACCTCAGAATCTCTTCCACTAAATTCAGAAAGCTCCCAACCTGAACCATTCCATTTTTCTTGGCAGGTTTTCATAGCCCACTCAAGTTCATCATAGGTAGCACCGATTTGGTCTTCATCCGTGCGACCATCTGAGTGAAGTCCGTCTGTAGGGGCGGCAGTCAAGATGTCTTTTCCAACACCAAGCTCAGCACCGAGAGCATAAACCTCAGATTTCATCAAGTCACCAATTGGAGAGATGTCAACTCCACCATCGCCATATTTCGTGTAGAACCCGATTCCAAAGTCCTCAACTTTGTTTCCAGTTCCAGCCACAAGAAGTCCATACATACCCGCTGTATTGTATAGTGTAACCATTCTAAGTCGTGAACGTGTGTTAGCCATTGAGAAATCAAATTTATTTTTATCTACAAGAATTCCGAAAGCTGGCGTAGTCTGATTGTATTTTTCATACAAATCATCATACGCAGTACTTAAATCTATTTCTTGAGATTCAACATTTGAATAATTAGTCTTAAGCCAGGCAATATGATTCTTGGCTCTTGTAACTTGGTCCTGGCCCTGGTGAATTGGCATTTCAAGAACAAGTAAGGGAAGCCCCGTGCGTGCGCATAGAGTGGATACCACAGCAGAATCAATTCCGCCTGATACACCCATTACGAATCCTCGTTGACCAGAATTCTGAGCATAGTTTTTAAGCCACTCAGAAATACCTTCTGCAAGCTTAGCATAATTTAGAGTTTGTGTCGCTGTTTCCATAATTTTATTTTTTAAAAAGATTTTTCGCCTTAATGTAGTCAATCACTACATCTGGCACTAAATATTTTATTGATTTATTTTGTTGAATGTGTTCTCGAATATAAGTTGCAGAAACGTCAATAACTGGAATGTTTTTTAAGTAGGTTGACTTAGCCTCAACCTCTGGGGTTAATGGCCAGCTTTCATCTTTTTCAGTTAAGACTCTCGGATAAACAATGATGTCGTGATGTTGAATAATTTCGCTTGAGCTTCTCCATCTTCCAATTTTTCTCTGCGTATCACTTCCAGCAACAATTGAAAATTGTGTTTCTGGATTTTCGTTTCTTAAAATTCTAAGTGCTTCATGAGTATAAGATGGCTTTGGAAGTCTAAACTCTACATCACAAGTAGAGAAACCTGGCTCACCTTCTATGGCAAGCTTAACCATATTCAATCGCTCATTCTCATCCTCCAGTGTTCCACTATTTTTCTTGTGTGGATTTTGCGGAGAAACAACAAACCAAACCTCATCTAAATCGGTATCATCAAGCGCTTTTTTAGCAACAACAAGGTGTCCAACATGAATTGGGTTAAATGAACCGAAGAACAATCCTATTTTTTTATTCAGAAGCTTCATCTGCATTATCTGTACCTTCTTCGTTAATTACGCTATCAGCAATTTCCTTGGCTCTATCGAGTCTAAATTTTTCATAATACTTAAGACCGATTTCAACTCTGTCATCATTTCTTAGATGCCAAAGAGCATTTGCTCCAATGATTGTTTTAGCATCAATTATCTCACCCTTTCCAAACATATTGAAAAATTCTGGCGCAGGCACGTGATGTATTTCAATATTTTCGTGTTCGCCTTGTAATCCACCACCATCAGAAACTCTATCAGCATTTGATACACTTGCGGCAAATAAGTGAATAATTTCAGATGAATATCCAGGTGATGCAAAGAAGCTGCTCTTATATAAAAGCTTATTTTCTTGAATTTTGTATCCAACTTCTTCTTCAATTTCTCGAATAGCTGTTTGTCTTGGACTTTCCCCCTCATCCATTTTTCCAGCAACGATTTCGTAAATGTTTCCAGTTACTTTTCCGTGTGTTGGATACCTGTGTTGCTTAACGAGAATAACTGTATCATCATCTGAATTGTAAATAATAATGGCTACAGCATCTGGGCGTGTAAGTTTAAATCTTGAGTAGGTTGTTTCCTCTCCAGATTCTTTTGTTTCCTTGATGTTAGCTTTGTCAACTTTTAAATAGCCGTCAAATACTCTCTCTTCGGAAGATACTTCTATGTTTACTTTACTCATCTTTATTTTTAAGTTCCTTTTCTATCTCAGCTCTTGCTCCAACGCCAAGTGGCCTTTTGTTCCCTTCATCATCAATTCTCACAAACACCGCTCTTGTCTTGCATACCAATTTTTCTTCACCAGTGTATACGTTATACTTCCTGGCCTCTAAGAACTAATTCTCTTGTTATAAGTTGCATTAATCTTGGTTGATTGTTTTTGTTACTTGAAAATTTTCACCATATTTTTTGGCTTCCTTTTTAGTTTTAAAAACAACTGGCTTGTTTTTTTCTAAAATCATAATTGGTTTTTTGCCTTTTATTTCTATTACTGGTGCATATCCAAGTGATACATTGTTTTCCAATAATTCAACTGTTGTAACTTTTTTCATAATTTTTAAATAAATTTCCAAACATAACCACTTGATGATTTTCTTTTACCTTTACACACATCTCTTATATGGTCATCTTCATATTTTTTTATAGCCAAACTCAAACTCTCAAATTCTTCCAATAAATTATTTTCATAATCAAATCTACCAACTTTAAGTATTTGATAAACTTTTTTTACTGATATTTTTTTATCAAAATTATCACTTGTTTTCCACATTAAAAAATATCCTCCAGAAAATTTAGCTTTATCCATCGGAAGCGTTCCTATGATAATCCCAATTTCTTCTTCAGCAGATTTTTTGGAGACAAATTCTTTAATAAAAACACCCTTGTAATCATACTGAAGAATTGGTTTGTAACATTTTTCTTTCACTGATTCTGGTCTTTTTCTGCCTGTCAAAGAATCTTTGATTTTTTTCTTTGTCTCATCTGAAATTTTATGACCTACAACAGCTCCTCCAGTACCACCATCTAATAGATTATAAAAATCTTCGGATTTAACTGCATCAAAAAAATCTATCCACCATTTTTCTCTTTCTTCTAAATGTTGTTTATTTGAACACTCTTCCAGAGTTATTTTGACAAAATTATCTTTACCATATTTTTTAATTGCTTTGGTTAAAATAACTCCAGAGCCAAGATAGCTTTTTCTGTTTTTTGTATCCTTTCCTATATATTTCCTTTTGTTAACCAAATTAATTGTCATATAAACTATCATAACACTTTTTTGTTATAAATAGTCTATAAAAATCACCTTTTCACCAAAACCATGACATCATTATTCCTCCAAATAAATTACCATGTATTCCAAGGTCCTTTACAAGGCAAATTTCTCGTGTAATTAATTTCATTTATGTCTTATTTGTTTAGGACAAAAATTAATAAATTACAGTTCTATTTCAAATACAAAAATACTATTTTTAATGTACTTCTGCAATTTTTTTGTCAACGCTCTTTATTCTAAGTGTATTTTTGCACAATTGGATTTCTTCAGGAGCTCCAGTATGCTTGATTGGGTTATCGCTCAACTTAACTGTATCAACCCAAATTTCACCAACCTTTACCTGAACAAGTTTAATTACCATATTCAACGCCTTAACTCCTACATCGTTAGTAAAATTTGTTCCAATTCCAAAGGAACACATGATACCAATTTTTTTACAATGATTATGAAGTTCAACAGCCAGGTCAGCATCTAATCCGTCAGAAAAAACAATCGTTTTTGACAATGGGTCAATATTGAGTTTCTTATAGTGCTCAACAACTTTATCAGCAAACTTAAATGGGTCCCCAGAATCATGGCGAACACCATCAAATAATTTTGCGTATTTTTTTGTGAATGCACGAAAGAAAACATCAGTTGTAAATGTATCAGAAAGAGCGATACCAAGGTCGCCCTCATAAACTCGAACCCAGTTTTCAATTGCCTTTTCATTTGCCTTAGTATACCCATACTCAACGGCATGGAACATGAACCACTCGTGCGCATGTGTACCGATTGGCTTAATACCAAGGTCCATGGCAATTTTTACATTGGATGTTCCAACAAGAAAAGGATTACCATTACTGAAGCAGCTCAACATATCTTTAACAACCTCTACTTGATTGTCATATGAATATCTTCTTCTGGTTCCAAAGTCAGCAACTTTCATCGAGTTTTCGTAGAATTTTCTGCCTTTGCTAATATTATTTTTTTGTCTTTCTTCTCTACTCATAATTGGCTCACCTGTCATTTGGAAGTAGAGCTCTGAGATAAGAGCCATCAAAGGAACTTCCCATAAAATGATTCGATACCAATATCCAGTGATTGTTAGGGTTAATTTTCCTTCCTCCTGTGTAATTCCGATTTCAGAAGAATCATATCGGTAAGACTTAAGGAAGTCTATATATGTCGGTTTTAAGTAAGAACCGCAATTAAGTGTTAAAAACAAAGCTTCCTTTTGTGTAAGAGCCAAACTCTCCATTTTCTTAAGCTCTTGTCGGAGCCTTACATCAAATCCTTCTGGGAATTTTGTATCCCCACGCATGATAAATGCAGATTTTACATAATTTCTTTGAAAACACTCAACAACAGCTTGTTGCATCGTAAACTTATAAAGGTCATTGTCCAGAATGGAGCGAATGATTCCAGTTTCTTCGTTCATAATAATTATTTCTCTGGTTGTTATACGGACAAATTTACAAAATGTTTCAGATTATCCGATAATTACATTAATCCTTTTTCCAAATTTATAGAATTGTAATTGACCGTATTCATTAAATCCTACTACATTAATTCTATGAGCAATTTCTTTCCAATCAGTTATATAAAATGGACTCATGTCTTTATTGAATCCGCAAATAAGTCTGACATCAATATCACTTTTGCAAATTTCTTTGACTATATCAAAGTATTTATCAAAATTTTCTTCAACCCACTTGATGTATTCTCTTTTGTAATCAGATGGGGCTGACCAAAAGTTTTTCATCTTATAAATCACATGCTCCTTCACAGAATTGACACCTTCTATATGCTTAAATACTGTCCAGTTACAAAATGAATCATAGAATATGGCGAACATAACTACATTCTCTTGTTCTTCATATTTTTTGTCAAGTCCACATTTACCATAAACTTTGTCTGTATGGTTTTGAATCTGGGATTTCCACTCCCACTCACCACCGCACTCATATGCAAATTTGTGATAAAACGAACCTTTTACTTCATGCCCCTTTGCTCCGCAGCATGGACATTTTTTTGGATAATCAAACTTGTTGCCTCTTGGGGTCCAAAGCTCTCTATAAGAATAATTTTCTGGTCTCTTTATTAACATAGTATAAGAGTTAATGCTTGTTTATACGGATATTTCAAAAAAATGTTTACCATAACTTAAACATTTTGCCAATTTTAACGTAAAAAATAGAGTATTTAATTAATATGAGCCAACAAATGTGGATATTACTTACCTTTGGACCGATAGCAATTATAACAATTTCTGTTGTCTTATTTGCATTCATAAACGAACGTAAATCAGAAAAAAGGAAGTATAAGATATTTTTTGATGACCTCAGAACAATTGACATGGTTTATGGGCCTGGTCGAGATAGTGAATTTGAAGTTGTTAGAACTGTTGATGATTTTAAGGCATTGATAGAAAAAAGGGGGATTCCTATTTTTGTTAGCTTTGACCATGACCTTGGTCTCGGTAAAGATGGAATTCCAGAGGATGTTTATGAAGTTGTAAAGTGGATGGTATTTGAAAAAGAGTTTGACCTGAGAAATATGGAATTTTCCATTCACTCTGGAAATCCAGTTGGAGCTGATAAAATTAGGTCTTTGATTAAAAATTGGAATAAAGAATTAATAAGAAGAGATGAGCAAAAAAATAAGAGATAAGGTAAGAGAAATACTTGAGGAAAAATATTTAAGCGAGGATATGCGCCAATCACAAAAGGACAGATTGGTGTCAATGCTTAATGCTCTTGAATTTAAAAAAGACATACTTGCTTCTGGCGGAGAAATATATGCTGTTGGCGGAATTGTTCGTGATGCAGTGATGGGAACTCCAAGTGATGACTTAGACATTGTTGTTCGTGGTGTTCCATATGACCAATTATTTGCAATACTTTCTAAATATGGAACCGCTACGGATACTTCTCATGTTGATGAAAATGGAAAGAAGGACTTCGGGTCAACCAAGTTTGTTTCATCAAATGATAAGTTCAATAAATTTCTTGATATGAACGGTGTTGTTCACACCATTGATGTTATGCTACCAAGAAAGGATATGAAAGACCCAGGGGTTAAGGGACACAAGGGAATTAAGTCGGATGTAAATCCAATGTACACAATTCAAGATGACCTTGAAAGGCGTGATATTACCATTAATGCAATTGCGATGGACTTGGGTGGAAACTTAATTGCAAACGGACCTGGACTTGAGGATATAAAGAATGGAATAGTGAGGGCTGTAAGTGAAGATGCATTTATAGAAGACCCGCTTCGAATGATTCGTGCAATAAGATTTGCTGCCAGATACAATTATGCAATTGATGGTGGGACTGAGAGTCTAATTAAAAAGAATGCCTCATTGCTTGCGGATAAGGCAGAACTTCCAAAAGAAAGATTTCTCCAGGAATTTGAAAAGATGATTGGTAAATCTGACCTTGGTAGGTCTGTAAAACTGTTGATTGATTTTGGCTTGTATGGTCCTATGTTTGGAGTTAAGCCAAATATTGGTGATACATCAAAATTTGATAGGGTTAAAAACATAGGAGATTTTGCATATATGATGTTTGAAGGTCAGCCTCTGGATACAATCGTTCCATTGATTGGGAAAAATATTACAAACGATAATGGTATTCTTAATTACGCAAAGGCGCTTTCTGAATATCACAAGAATGCAAAGGCTGCCAATACAAATTTAGACAGAGTTCTGTTAATGGCCAGATTATATAAAATATCCTCAGAAGCAATGTCAAGTTCTGTATACATAGAGTCCGAATTTAAGGACATCATAAAAAAATTTGAGACAGGTGCCCTTCCAAAGGATGACCACGGCTTGGCTCTTAAGGGAGATGATTTCAAAAATTTTATAATTGATGCGATTACTGAATTCAATGGTAAATTTGAGTCAAGGAATGATGGCATCAAGATGGGTAAGGCAAAAACTCTTGTGCTTAAAAATATATTCGATGAGAAGTTAAAAAATAACACACAAGATATTAAGTCATTTTTACTTAACAATACAGATAAGTGGATGCTTTGATTTAAGCAAGTTCGTCTATAACTGCAAATGCAGGAACATCATCCATATAAGCTCCTATAATATTAAACTCGTAGTTTTCCATTGCCATTATATATAAATCATCTCCTTCAAAAATTGGGTCTGATTCATATTCTTTCATCATTTTATCAATCATTTTATTCCTATCATGAAGATATATGCAATATCCATCTATGTTCATATATCCAATAAGCTCATCTTCGAATCCATTGGCAATTCTTGCTCTGGAATTAAACTTGGAAACCTCAGCAATTAAATCACCTATGTTATTGATTAAGAAAGTATTGATGCCTTCATACATAGGTATTATTGCTCCTCCGAATCTTTCGGCATAACCTATTAACTTATCATCATTTACCTCATCAAATTGTATTTCTGGGTTAATTTCCTGGAGGTATTCCTTCAATTCTTCTCTCTCTCCTTTGTTCATGTTGGGATAAAATTATATTCAAAAGTAATGAACTTTTCTGAATCATACAACAAAGGAGCTAAAATTCCATTTTTTTGTCTATTTATTATAAAGTGTCTATTAAAATTATGGATAAGAAAGTATTAAACGAAGCGCAGTTCAGAAAACTGGTACTCAGTGAGGCTAAAAAAATTATTGCCGAAGGAAATGCTGGCGCAAATTCAGAAGAAGTTTCTAAGCCAACGGCTAAGAGAAAAGTAACTTTCGAAAGAGTTGAGTCTCTCATCAAAGAAATTGAGGGAATGCCTAAATCTATATTATCCATTTCTTTTGAAGGTGAATCATCTACAGCAGAAGTTAAGACTGAAGGTTTAGAGGAAAAATGGATACCGAACAAAGATAGAGACCTTAATCCAATTGAGCATAATAAGAAAAAAAATGTTATGCACGTAAATGAGAACGAAAAAGAAAAGTGGAGCAGAATGCTTAACTATAAAATTCCTTCTGATAAAGAAAGATAAATAACACAACAATATATAAGACCCCATCCAAAAGTTGGGGTTTTTTTATTTGTTTTTTTTTACTAAATTTACAAATGGAGATGACAACAAAGGGAGAATATAGCTTTAAGAAAGATATTGCAAAAGGTGAGGAAGGTGAGGATATTGTAATAAATTACATGCAAGAACTCGGATTCAAATTCTTAGAAAAATGCAAAGATAATAGATATGATTTTTCTATGTCATACAATGAAGTTGCATATACATATGAATTAAAAACAGATATGTACTGCAGTCCAGAAAATGACACTGGTAACTTGGTGGTAGAAATCGAGTGTAGGGGCAATAAGTCTGGGTTATCCGTTACTAAGGCAGATTATTTTGTTACCTATTTTCCGCATCTTGGAGAAATATGGAACATAGGTACCCAAAACTTAAAAACACTTATAGATGAGGCTAAGATTAAGCTCAAGGAGGGTAAGGGCGACCCTGGCAGCAATACTAAGTTTTATCTTATCAAAAGAAATAAATACAAGCACCTCTTCAAAGTTCACAAGATAGAATAAAACTTTAGCTTTTCATTACTATTTATAGTTAAAGCTATAAAGTGAGAGAAGAGGGTAAAATACCAGAAGGCGGAAGCGGAAGGAATCTATCGCAGACAGCGAAGAGAAGTGCTAAGTACAGGAATCCAAAGGGTCCTGCTAAATACTTCGCACCCTACAAGAACCTCAAGTATATCGTTGACGAAGAAATAGCGGCCAATGATGTAAAAGTTCCTGTTGCTCCATTGCGTAGTGAATTAAACCAAAAAATTTGGTCATCCGATAACAAACTTAAGCCAGAGGTCAGGCAAGCGCTTCTTGATATAGCTAACTCATACTTTAAATCCCTTGACTTAGACCTTAAGGTTAAAGACATATTGTTTACAGGAAGTCTTGCAAACTATGGGTGGACCGATGGCAGCGACATAGACCTCCACTTACTCGTGGATTATAATGAACTTGGAGATATTCCATTTTTAGAAGACTACCTTTATCTAAAAAAGAAAAATTGGATTGACAATCATAATATTTCCATTTACGGATTTGATGTTGAGCCATTCGCAAAGGATATAGAAAAGGAATATAAGTATAAGGCAATTTACAGCATCCTTAATGACCAGTGGATAGTTCCACCAAAGAAGGATAAGCCAGTAATTGACTTTGAAACTGTGCAAGAAAAATCAGCAAGCATTATGAATGATATTGACAGAATTGTTGATATAACTAATAATGAAGAAAAAATAAAGGAGGCAGAAAAGTTAAAAGAAAAACTTGGAGGTCTAAGAAATATAGGATTAAATCAGAGTGGAGAATACTCGAATGAAAATTTAATTTATAAGACACTCAGAAGAGCTGGCTATCTTGATAAACTTGATGATACAGGACATAAGGCGTTTGACCAAAAAATGTCACTTAATGAGAGAATAGAAAAATCTGGTGGTGATTATGTTGTCTATCCAAAAAAGGGTGGACATAGACTTGGTACACATGATACAAAAGCTGGTGCGCTAAGACAATTGGCAGCAATAGAAGCATCGAAAGAAAGAAGAGGAGTTAAGCAGGAAGAGGAGGAAATCGTTAATCTTGGAGCAACCCCAATGGTTCATACACTTGATGTTCAAAAGGGAATTGACGGTATGACACCTGAGAGAATTAATGTAGTGAAAGACTTTATAAGTTTTGTATGCGGTAAATTAAAAATGTCAGAGCCAGTTCATGTTTTCTTAAGAAGGGGAAGAGATGAATTTATTGAGACAACAGCATCATATGTCCCATCAAGTAATACAAATCACATTAGATGTGGGGGTAGAGCGCTTGTAGATATTCTCAGAAGCATAGCACACGAATTAGTTCACAATAGACAGAGAGAAGTTGGAATGTTTGGCGAGGGCGAAAAAGTTCAAAACATAGGTGGTCATATAGAAGACCAGGCCAACAGTGTAGCTGGTATTTTTATTAAAGATTTTACACATAATTACGGATACGATAACATATACGATTTATAATGAAAAATTGGTTCAAAAAAATATTAGCAATTGCGGCATTTATGCTAATCTCTTTCGTTGCTCAATCGCAAGGGAGTTTAACAATTAATTCCACCAATTATAATCAATGGATTCAAGTTTGTAGTTCAGCTTGTGGTAAAGGAGCTTTTTATGTTTATGTAAATAAATACTACAGCAAGTCTGATGGTTATTATTACTATGAAATTTATGTATGGAGTGAAAGTTACTACAGAAACTGTACCAGCGCATACACTTATATTGACAATGTTCAGGTATATGCTAATAATATCCAGGTATTAATTCTCGATTATTATTTAGCAAGCCCTAAGATTGATACTTTTAATGGTTGGAATTATATGGCATATGTATACAGTAAAAAGGATAATGAAACTATAAAAATAACCTGGGATAGCATATCCCCTTATTGATAAAATCATGGCAGATAAAGAGGTAGAAGTTAACGGAAAAACCTATGGAGAAGGTAGTAAAGTTACATTAAGAATATCAACGCTCTTATGGATAATAGGAGGATTAGTTTCTGTTATCACAACTCTTGCGACTATGGGTTATTTTGATATTAAGAGTGATGTCAAAGAACAGGAAAAGACTTTTGATGTAGAGAGATTGAATTATAAGGAAGAAGTTAGGCAAATAATAAAGGAAGAATTGAATTACGAGCGTGAAAAGCGTGAAAAAATGATTGAGGATATTGGTGAAATAAAAGGGGATATAAAAGTTATTCTCGAAAAGACAAGAACTCTTGAAAATGGTAGCGGGAATTTAAGTCGTAATGGAAATAATGGGCCAGATAATGGCGTACCAGTTCCACTGCATTAATGCGGCATGTCAGCATTAAGTTTTCTTGATGTCCAATCGTGGAATTTAAAAAATGGCTTAATCGGAATAATTCCAATCAACATATGTGCAACACAATTGTGCAATAGCCACCAAAAATGATGTTCAATAACTGGAGGAATTATTCTAATAGTAGGAATATTTGGTGGAGTTGGTTCTATAGGCTTTGGCAAAGATTTATTAGCTCCGTTAGCAGTTCTCTCTTCCCATGTCTTAATTCTTTCAGGATACTTACGGACTCTTGCTCTATAGGCTTCCCATTCATTTTTTTCAAGCTCATTTCTAAGTTTGAACTTTTCTATTCTTTTGTAGAATCTTCCGACACTACCAAGCTCTTTAGCTTCTTCTTTTAAAAAACCAAACATATTCTAATTTTATAAGTTATCAAGAATGCTGGACTGCTTTCCAGGAAAATTAATTTTTTTATCTGGTTTTTGTATACCAAACTTGGCAGCAACTTCACGAACGCTATTTTTAACAAATCTCTCTCTGTAATCTTCTTCACCTGGTATTTCTGGGTCAACATAAAATGTATGGTCAAATAACCATTTTTCTTGAGCAACCCTTATACAGTCATGAGTAAGTTTGTCTGAATCTGTAAGACCAAGTTGATTTACATAAAATAATAATGAATTATAGTTTTTTGATTTTACATAAGGCATCTTTTCAGAACATCCAGCACTTACAAATAATGCTTTTCTTCTTTCTCTAAGAGACCTTGAACCTTCGAATACATCAAGCTCTTTTTCCCTTCTTACATCGGAGAGAATAATATTATGGTATCCTGCGGCATCAATTTCGAAAGCCTTATTAACCCAATAGTATGGGCCATTGATTTCTCTAAGCTTTTCTCCATACCAAATGATAAATGGGCGAAGTCTTTTTTTAACTGGAATATCTTCAGTTTTAAAATCCATCATATCCAGTGTAAGAGTTCTCATATCTTCAAGAAGAAGTGCGTCAGCGACATCTGGATGAATTTTAGTATCCAATATATCTCTTGATGGTATTTCTGCGAGATAATTATACACGGATTCTTTAAGATATTTATTCATCTCAATTTTGATATTATCAGCAAAAGCAACTCGATGAAAACCATAATCATCAATAAACTTCTTTGCAATCGTGTCTTTACCACTTTTGCCATAACCACACAATCCAATTAAAACTTTATTTTCTAAAAGCTCCTCAAATATATGGTCATGCTTTTCTTTTGTAATTACATCCTTAGGGATTTCAATGTCGAAGTTATACTGATGGTTGAACATATTGCTTGCAATTTTATTGCAGCAAATATATAGCTAATTGTTGATAAATAAAAATTTTTATACAGCAACTTCTGCAGAAATTGCTGGAAGCGGTGCGTAGTCAAGTACTTTAATATCATCATACTGAAAGTCAAAGATGTTTTTAACCTTAGGATTAAGCCAAAGAGTCGGGAGTTTTGGTCCATAAACATCTGGCATATATGCAGCACTTTTATCAAACCAAAAGTCAACCCCACCAGAACCACTGCTATAAGTTCTGCTAAGTAATTCATTAACCTGGTCCTTATGATTTGAATATAGATGGGCATCCCCAAATGTGTGAACGAACTTTCCAGGTTTCATTCCAGTTACATGACATACCATGTGAAGCAAAAGCGAGTACGATGCAATGTTGAATGGTACACCAAGAAACGTGTCTGCGGAACGTTGATACATTTGTAGAGATAATTCGTATTTTGGAACTCCTCTATTATTTAATTTTTCTTCTGTATTAAGGTCATCAGTATCTATGCCACCATTTTCTGATACTTGTCTTTCATAAATCTTCAGCCTCTCATCATATGACAATTCTCTTGCTTGAAACTGGAAGAATGTGTGACAGGGACGAAGGGCCATTTGGTCAAGTTCATTAACATTCCACGCACTTACAACAAGACCTCTATCCATTGGGTTGAAATTATTATGACCCTCAGTAAGCTTGTCTATAATTGTTTGAATTTGATTTTTTCCATTAAAATATATACCAGTACTATTGGTTTTAGAATTCCAGTGACCCTTTGAATAGTATCCACCCCAATCAGTCCACTGTTTTCCGTAGACTGGCCCAAGATTACCATCGGCATCTGCCCATTCATCCCAGATGTGAACTTTATTGTCAACAAGGTACTTAATATTAGTTTGAGGCAGGTCCTTATAAGCATCAAGGTTTTTATGATTTCCAAGGAACCACAATAACTCATGAGTAACTCCAGGCATCCAGGTTTTTTTAAGGGTAAGCAAAGGAAAACCATCGTCCATATTATAAACGGATTGATGTCCAAAAATTTTTATCGTTCCTGTACCAGTTCTATCATCTGACTGATTTCCTTCTTTAAGAATTCTTATTACTAAGTCTGTGTATTGTTTCATTTTAATATTAAATCTTCGTGTAAACTTTTATATTTAATTCCCATAGCATCCATATACTCCATTGCAATCTTCCTTTGGGCGTTTTCTATATTCAAACCCTCAATAGAACCCATACATTCGAATTCAAGTTCTCCGAGTGAACTGTTATAATTAAGTCCAATGTAAATATATTTAGATTCTTTTGAGGATGCTGTAATATCGTACATCGACAAAAGTACAAATTTACCAAATAAAATGTTAGGAATTTTTTGAGAAAGTTTTTCATGTTTAGAATATTTCTCAAGCTCAAACCTATCACTTACGATAGAAGATAAGAATGGCCCCTTATATCCATTGGCTTCTTCAAGGAATTTGAATGTGTTTATGTAATCTAAAATATCCCACTTAAACTCTTTTGAAAAAACGTTACTATTTGGGTTGGCTCGAATTGACTCAAGTATTTTTTCCTTTTCATCTTTAGATATACCAACTCTTTTCCATTCTGTTTTCGGTGGAGTTAAACCACTTGTTTCTTCTAAAGATTCTAATTTGGTAGATTTGTTTATAAGCCTTTTCTTAAATTCATCTATCTCCGACTCCTTTATCTCATCAAGAGAGGGCGTTGAGAAGTTAGAATTTTCTGTTCCATTAATTCCTGCAGCAACCATCGCCTGCTTTATCGCATCTCTTTTTCTTTTTTCACTATTTCTTTCAAGTTCTTTTATAGATTCTTCCATTTTGATAACATCAATAATTTTCTTTTTTGAGTCATCATCAAAATTTTTAATTTTACCATATTTTCCCTTATTAATAGGTTTAATTTCTGGTAAATCCAAATGCATAAAATTAATAAGCTCTACTAATTTATTATTGATGTCAATTATGTAAGATTCAACGGTCTTCTGCCTTTGTTCTTTAATTGAATTATTTCCGTCATCTTCTGGGATGTCTGTATAATAATTTTTTCTGCCTGCTGCACTCATAGTTCAGATGTTCTAATTTTACTAAAAATAATAAAACTGAACTAAAATAACAAATTATGAAACAGAAAATAACTTAAAGTATTCTTCAGTAGTTATCTGTGTCTTATTCAGACTTTTAATATATTCGACTTGGCTCGTTATGAAGTCTACATCTTTCTTCATTTTAGCTGCATCTTCAAAATCTTCGTTATCAGATAAATTTGACATTCTCTTAATTAGAAATTTACTAAGCTCTTCAGCTCTTTGTTGAATGTCCGTTGTTGATATTAGTTTTTCGGACTCTACTACACTTTCAGACTTTATTCTATTGGATAGACTAATAAGTCTGTCATATCCCATTCTATTGGTTTCTACAACAATTGACTGAGATGGGTCTAAGAATTTTTTGATTTCCGCAAGCTTATATGGATATTTTTTCTCCTCCACAATAATTGAGTTCATTTTTTCAATGCTTCTTTGGTACCTAAAAAATCCGCTATATAAAATCCCAATTTCCTTTAGAAAATCTCCTTGATTCTTACAACTACTCAATATTATTGAATTTGGTTTTTTGGGGTCTCCCACTCTTTCAAACTCAGAAGAAACTATTTTAATATAATTTCTGTCATCATGGTTATCCGAATCATTAAAGTCTCCGCCAAATTGAATTATTGGCTTTCCAAATTGATTAAATCCAAACTCCAGGAATAAATAAAAGTATAGTGTAATTTTTTCTCTAACTTCAGGCTCCTTGTTCTTAAATCTGAATAATTCACTTTTCGCTTCTATTAGTTTATTTTTCGTACTTTCTTCTAATATTAATTCTTCAACCTCCTCGCCATCCATTATTGAATCTGTATAATCTCCATATATAAAGTCAAGTGTATTTTGTGCCGACTTATCCGATTCCTTCTTAAGGATATTAAGGTCTCTTATGACACTAACCTCAAGTTCTCTGCTGTAACTAAGTCCACAGTTTTCGAGAAACTTTTTTATTTCTATTGGTGTAGATGATGCCTGTGAATTATTTGATGACTCAAATTGAAGGTGTCCAGTTTCTGTGTATCCAAATTTTTCAATTATCTCCTTTATATCCTGATAATCTTTGCTGTTTATCAGGTTTTTATCTATAAAGTTATCCCCAGATTTAGCAATGAATATCATATTTCTACTGCCGTTTGAGAACGGGTTCGGAATTATACAGAAATCAAATCTTATCTGTTTTTTCATAAAAATTTTTATATAAATAGTTTAGGAAATTATTCGACCTATTTATGTTAATAGGATATTAATAAAATGGCAAAATTTAAAGTTAAAAAGGATAGAAAATTCTTTTGGGGGCCAAGGTGGAACTTCTTTGGTACAAATAATAAAGAATTTAATATAAGGGCCATGTTTCATGGTGACTGCGTGTATAGACTTAGTGAGAACTATGACCAAATAAATAAACTTGCAGGACAATCGTTTCGTTTTTTACCATTTTATGATAAAGAATCAAATTCAATAAAGCCTGGGCATCAGAAAGATAGTGTAAGATTTGGGTGGAGGTGCGTAAATGGCACGGATATAGAAATAATGGCATATGCGTATATTGACGGGGTTAGAAAGGATAGGATGATGCTATCCGTGTCTATCGAAGAGTGGGTAAGCCTTAATTTTAAGGAAACAGATAGTTATTATATTTTTAGCGCCATTAGCGAAAGTGGAGAGGCTGCAATTGTAAAGTTCAAGAAGAACAGGACAAAAAAGGGATTTCTTGGACTATTTATACATAGACTATATCCTTATTTTGGAGGCAAAATAGCCGCTCCTCATAATATGAGAATAGAACTAAAGCACGTTAAAAAATTTATATGATGGAAAACTTATCAGAAGATGACATAAGAGCGATGGTTAGAGAGATGCTAACAGGAGAATTGAGTGAATACGATGCTTTATTTCAAAAAGAAAAAGAGTGGAAGCAGGAGTCAAGAGAATTAAGAACTCTTCTTACCGATTTATTAAAAAACATCGAGAACGATGACTATAAAGAGGGTATTGGAAAAATTGACACAGTTGTTCATAAGCTTCAGACATGGAAGAGGAAAATTGAGAAATTCTTAAATTAAAAACCAAATAAATAACAAAGCTATGAATGAAATAAAAGAAGTATGTGCATGTGACTGTGAGTCTTGCATGGAAGGTAATTGTGAGGGCTGCACTTGTCAATCTTGTGATTGTGACGGTTGCCAATGTGGTAAATAATTAAGTTTTATAAACGCTTAGTTCTGGTCTAATCTTAATTATATTATTCCAGCTTAACTCCTCCAATTCTGAAAAATTACAATAAGCCAGAAATTTTTCTGGCTTTTTTATTAATAGCATTTCCCAGCCAAACTGACTTATATCGCTTAAGTTTCTATTTAAAACAAGGTATGATAAATCTATATCATCAAACATACAACAAAGCTTAATCGAATAAAAGATGTCACCAGTCATAAATTTAGAATAATCACAATACTTCAACATCTCAGGCCTAACCTCTAATAAATTAATCCAATCAATATTTGTAAGGGTAGATACGTCAAGTATATCAAGGTCTCTTTCTCCAGTGTGTGTAAGAATCTCAGATACCTGGTATCCCTTAAGAGATTTATAATTTACCCGCTCTATTATTGACCTGTTGTACTTATATCCCTGGATTATATTCATAGATTCTCTAAAGTTGAAGTTGTATTTTGACATATCAATTTTACCAAGAAAATAATCAGTCCCAAGCGACAGGAGCATAGCAACCTCGTTGGTATTAATTTTATCCAGATTAATCGGGAAAAGTTCAATAAAATGAGGTCTCCTCATGAACAAAAATGCAAGGTCTCTTATTTGGTATTCATACTGCTGAATACTCTTTTTTATCTTATCAATATCATCAACATTTTGGTCAACGCATCTTATCAAGACACGTATAAGCTTCATCTTATCAAGTCTATCCCATCTAACTATTTCTCTTATTTTGGGGTTATCTACAATAATTCTGTCTGGCACAGACTCATAGTCAATTACCTTAGATATATGTCTTAATATAGAATCTGGCAATTTTTGCCAATGATTGCAAAACATATCCGACAGGAAGGCGTTGACTGTTATTGATATAACATTCATGTTGATTTTGAATATTTAATTTCTTATTTTTATTTATGGCCAGTAATATAACACTAAAGGTATACAATAAAGAGGATAAATTAAAGCTTCTTGTTCATGAAACAGATGCACTTAAAGTAGCCAATATATATAAATATTACGGAGAAAATGAAGAAACACATTCATTTACTTATTTCAAAGCTCCATCAGAACAACCAAGAAGAGAAAGAATCTCATATTACGACTACTTCAGGACAAGTGACGGAAAAATGATAGAAAGAATGTGGGTTACGGACCAGCAGATAGAACATATTGAAATTATAAACAATGTAGAAGCGAAGACAACCACTATTCTTAAGAGTGGGAATGAGTATGAGGAAAAAAAGATAAAAATTGGGGATGAAGTTTATAAGGTAGAATTTAAGAATGGAAGTCTTATTGACTTCAAATTTACAATCCCAGAAATTAAAATTAATGAATATTTAGAAAAAGTAAGTTATGGAAGAGCACAGAAAAATTGACATTGAGATGGCTGACATGGTTGGAAAAACCTATTTTAAGGTTGCAACCTGGTTTAACCAAGATTTTAACTCAGACAAAGAAAGACAAGAAGCTTTAAAGCATGTCTGCGTGGAAATTATACAACAAGTGCTTGAAGACACATTTCTTCAATTGGATGGGGTTGTTGGAACGGAGACTAAGACTGTTAAAAACGCAGATGTTCCGCCTAAAACAATCAATCAAACATCTGGAGGAACAGGAAAGATGTTTAGCATCAACGAGGATGCCATTACAAAGGCTCTAAGAGAAAATAAATAATATTATGGGAACAATATTTGTAAACGTATTAAAGTTCATTACAGACCCTAAAAACACACGTATGCTGCTCTTAGGTGGTATTGTAATACTAATGCTGTTGCTATTGCAGCAGTGTAATGCTAAGAATGGGCTTAGAGAAGAATTGGAGGCGCAAAAGGCAGAGACACAAAGAATCTCAAACAACTATGAGGCTTCTCAGGATACAATTAAGCAATATCAAGTGGACGGGAATACCTGGAGAGCTGAGAAATCTGGATATGAGCTAACTTTAGATGAACTTAAGGGAAAATATTCCGACCTTCTTGGTGACTTTGAGATAGAAAAAAACAGACCACCTAAAGTTGTTATCAATACAGAATACAAAATTAAGGAAACAATAAATAATGTACCAGTCCTTATAGGAGTTGATGGTCTTGGGAATAAATACATGTTCTTTAACGATAGTCTGAGACATGATTCTATTAATTACAGAATACTTGATGGTAAAATACCATATGACTTAGTATTTAACCCAATAGATTCAACCTATAAACTTGTTCCTGGGAGTGCTAACTTCAACCTTGAATTGGGGATGAACTTAAATCTCGGCCTTTTCCAAGATAAGAAGACAAAAAAGATTACGATAATGGCTGATACCGATTATCCTGGAGTAACATTTACTAATATTCAGGGTGCATCTATAATGGATGACCCTGCTAATAAAAGTGTGTTAAGAAGCATGCGTAAGCCATGGGGATTGGGACTCAACTTTGGTTATGGAACCATTATCACACCTTCTACTGGAACTATTGGATTTGGACCATATGTTGGAATTGGCTTAAGTTATTCTCCAAAGTTTTTACAATGGGGCAAGTAAAATAGAATTTTTGCAAATATTTATAATAAAATAATAATGAAGAGTAAGAGGGATAAAATCAAAGGTGGATATGCTGATGGTATGTCTCCTGAAGATATAGCTAAGAAACATAAGGTTAGCGTCAAAGAAATTAATGCCCAAATCAAAAAAGGAAAAAAAGTAGAGATGGAGCATGTTAATGACGAAGAACTTGCTGAAGAAATAGCGCTTGACCACCTTTTTGAAATTCCCGATTATTATACAAGACTTGATAAAATGGAAAAAGAAGCTAAAAAAGAAATGGGCGAAAAAGACCTAAGCGAAGGAAAGAAAGAAAATATCACTGATTTCGCAAGAAGAATGAGAGAACTTGCTGGACTTGCGGAGGGAAATCAGCACAAGAGCTTAAAGACTATTCAAGAAGGCAATTCTTCATTTGAAGGTGGTGCAACTTTCATGGCTAAAGACATGATGAATTCTAATGATAAATCAGAAAAAAAATCAGAAGAATTTGAAACTCATAAATTTGAGCAAAAGGCTATCGAAGAAGGGGAAAATGATGAAGAGCTCTACACTCTAAATGAAAACACAATCATTGTTCTTGACTTCATGGATGATGATGAAGAAACTGAATAAAAAACTAACTAACAAATAAATAACAAAAGCCATGTATGTAAGAAATACAAAACCAACAACCTTGAATTTTAACTATAAAGTTCATGGTCAAGCTAAAAGTGTTAAAATTGCTCCAAATACAATTGTACACTTTCCAACAATTACAAGTATTAATGAAGTAATATTCGACCCTCTCGAAAAAACACAGAGAGTTGTTAATTCTAAATTTGGAAGGAACATTGATACTGGAGTAGAATATAGAATGACTCCAGGACTTACTGGAACCACTCTTTAAGATACCTTGGGACATAACGGACCCATAATTTTAGGACCGTTATAGTTACAAAAAAGAGGCCTGTCGCTGGGCCTCTTTTATTTTTTATATACCTTAGATTAATATCCTTGTACGTCTACTGGATTACCCCCATCACTCGCAGGTGGAGTTTGTTGTGTTTTTGCTTGATTCTGCAAAGAACTTAAATAAGATATTGCCATGTAAATGTAGTGACTTTCCTCAAGAGAATATACGCCACCCTTATTGTGAGCTAAATTAACCGCTGAAATTAGCGTATTTATTGCTTCTGCTACTGAATTCATAACTTTTATTTTTAATATGATTTAACGAAATATAAGCGTTATTTTATTTAAAATAAATGGTTATCAAAAAAATTAGAAGTTATAATCCCAAGCAACTCTACCCCAACCGAGATTGGTCTTCATGTAGAAGTAGTTATTATCCCAGGCAACTGAGCCTATATTTCCAGATGTGCTTCCAGATGATGTAGGTGTGTGTGATTGTTCAAGTCTAAATTGAGTACTACCAGTCACACCATTTACATGAAGCATATCTGTAGGTGTTGTGGTATTTATACCAGCATTTCCACCATCTGTCACAATAGAATAATTAGATGCTCCATTTTGAGCTTTAAAATATCCTCCTATAAATGTTCCATTTCCAGCAGTGTTTCTTTGCGCTGTTGAATGGATTCCGTAGACAGTTTGCGAAGGGTCGACTGTAATTCCAGCTTCGAATTTACCACCATATATATCAGAGCTACCTGCTCCCTGCATTAAAATATAAGACTCAACACCAATACATTTATTAAAATTATTTCCAGTTACATATCCCTGTACTCCAGATGCGCCCATTGAAGCGTTATCAAGATATGCTCTACCTTGAATACCCATTCCAGTATTTGTATTAATTCCATAAAAATAACCTCTGATTGGTGTTGTAGTTTGCGCCCCATAATTACTACCAGCTAAATTAGCATCTATTGCGATAACATGATTAGTTGAGCCGTTTGTCCCCTCCCAATCATAATTTACCCTTAAACCACCAGACATATCGGAGTCAACATAGTCTGATTTCGCTGAAATTGTAAATATTCCATCATCACTTAAGGTAGCCAATTGAATATTATCACTATCAATCCACTTTTGAGTTATTCCTGAATTCGTATTACCAGTTCCTTTAATCGTAAATTTCCCACCACTTGTTGTTGTTGTACCAATTGCTGTGTTACCACCAAAATAATTATTAACACTGGTTCCATCTTGATAAATCCCCCAATTTCCAGATGACCCTAATGTATTAGTTTGAAGGTGTACTCCATAAGTATTAGTTACAGCTCCACCAGTATTTTGAGGAGTGGTAACCAATAATCCATACATATTTGTTACAGTAGTTCCAGCTTGAGTGGAACCGAATGTTACTTTTAATCCACCGAGATTGGTAATAGTAGCACCATCTTGCGCTTGTGAATTTCCTTGATATGCAAATAAGTTTGTTGTGGTTCCAGAACCGTTACTAAACGCAACAGAATCATATCCCAATGCATCTGTAACAGTACCAGCTGAACTATCATTTCTTACATTGGAGGTATTACCAGCAATATATGGAGCATTGTAAATTCCATACTTGATTATGTTAGTTGATAAATTTCGAATATATCCACTTGCATTTGCAGTGGGATTATATGTTGTGGTAACAGCTTGTGCCGAAGCATATATTGCTGGGTCTGTTACTGTTAATTCAGCATGAATAGCGCCAACAACACCACCAAAAGTAGATGCGGTACTTGTGGTTCCAAACATTGATAGACCTGCATTGTTGATTGTCATCATATTGGTTCCATCTGAGTTTTCTACCAAAAACGCTCTACCATCACCAGTATTTCCACTACCTCTCACACTTAACTTAGCTCCTGGGATTGTTAAGTTTGTTGGCATGCCAATTCCCACATACTGATTATCACCATTAATAAGCATAGCTAAAGTACCAATCCCGTTGAAATTGTTGTCCCAATTGGTACTAAATGTCATTGTTCCAGTAGACTCAATCAAAGAAATATCATTGGCTGACGTTGCTCTTAAACTAATACCACTTCCATCTCTATTTGCATGAAATCCTGTATATGTTGCAGCATTACTAAATTGTTCAAGTCTATTGGCTATGTGTTGTAAATAACTTGATGACTGATTTCCAAATATGCTACCTATTCCACCTTTATCAAATTGAGAATAACCATCATCTCTTATAGCCATCAATTCGGTATCACCAGATGTTGCTAATCTAAATGCATATCCACCACCATCAGCTCTATTAGTTTTAATATCTAACTTTGCTGATAGAGAGGTTTGATTTATACCAACATTTGTTCCATTATCATAAATTTGTGAATCGGTGATTCCAGTTCCAGATGAATTTAATTTTAGCAAATAATTATTGCTTAAACCACCAAAATTGTGGTCTGTACTTCCAGTGAAGCTATGTTGTCTTAAGTGTCCCATTTTTAATTATTAAGTTAACTCAACACTCTTTGTTGTTCCAGATACTCTGTAATTCAAATAAGTTGTTCCACCAGAAGTTGTAAACCACATAGAATTATCTATAGGTGCTGATGCATTAACTGGAGGAATTATTATTTGAGCATTTGTTTGCGATATTAAATTTAACGTATTCCCTGAAACATTACCCCTAATAATAGTATTTCCAGAAACGTCTAATTTTTCAAACGGAGTTATTAAAGTATCATCTCCTATATAAACATTTCCAAAAAGAAGAGAGTGAGTATCATTTGTTTGACTAATTCTATAAAGAGGGGCATTTGATAGGTTGTTTGTATCACCTATGTTTATTTCTAAATCACTTCCACTAATAGTGCCCCCAAAGATAAAAACATCTTCACCATCAAAATCTCTAAATGTAGCTATACTTGTTGAGTTATCGGCTTGAACCGAGAGTGTAAAAGGACTATTTGAAGTATTTATAGAAACCTTGCCAGTTGCAACATGTATTGTTTGAGCTGATATAGTTCCAGCAGAAAATTCATCGGTTCTGAATAAAAATCCAGAATTATCAATAAAAGTATCGCCACTAAGAGTTCCTCCAAGCGTAATATTATTATCAGTTTTTGTTAAACCATTACTTGCAGTAGTTACAGCTGTTAATGTTGATGTTGCAGCGCTTGATATAAACAATTTCCAATCTGCATCAGCACCAGTCCATGGCTCTGGAAGGAGTTGCCAAACGTTTTGGTCACTTTGGGTATAAACAAGCATGCCTTCTCTTCTTCTCTCTGTAGTAATTGCATTTCTAACAGTTGTAGAAGAAAGGCTTCGATAACCATCAATACCATAAATGGCATCGGTCACTGCATATGCATCACTATCGTCTGTTGGCCCTATAAAGCCTGTAACTGGTATGGAACCTGGGATATAAGCCATTTTTTTATGATATTATAAAATTAATACTTCCTCCAAGAATATTTCTACTTCTAAATACTTTATAATTCTGAGCAATTCCATATTGATTTGTAACGCTCACAACAAGATGTTTATAAGTTCCAGTTCCTGCAGTATATCCCTCAGCTGTATCTGCCATAGCAATGGCAAGATTTGTTGATGAATCCTTAATCAATGAAGGTTCTGAAAATGTCGATGGGATACAAAAATATTTATAGTTTCCAGTCGAGTAAGAAAGTGTGTCACCAATAACTGTCGTGTCAAGTTGACTACTTGTAAGTCCAGTAATTTGTGCAGATGTGAGTCCTGTTTGAGAACTTGTTCCATAATAAACTTTCCATCTCCAATTTACATCAAAGTTTCTTGTAAAATAAGTAGAGTTTGTTCTCTGGGCCTTAATTTCCCATCTATGATAAGTAGGTGTAGTCTTTGTGATTGAGCTAATAGTTATAGCTGTTGCATTTATCAAATTAGTAACACCCGCTGCGAGAGTTGCTCCTCCACCTGTAATATCCTTTATGGATATAGAATTATTTATCGTATAAGCAGAGTTTGAAATATTCCATGAGAATGTCTTAGAACCAGCTGCTATTGAAGCCCCAACCTCAAGAAGTGTTGATTGTCCAGCTATAGAAAAGCTACTAAATGATGCACTTAAAAATGGGAAAAATAAGTCTGTAAATACATCGGATATTGGTGTATTATTAAATATAGTTCCCGCTTCTACTCCACCGAGTGTAACTGGAATTGGTGAAGGAGATGTGTAAGTTCCACCACCACTATCTGGGTCGATTTCACTAAACTGAAATCTTGCTCCATCAAAAGTTAAGAAATATTGGACGTTTGGCTGTATTTCTCCAATGTAAAGTGTTGTAAAACCACTTGAATCGTAGTCATATTTTTGAACGTCAAGTGCGCCATAACCATCGACATCAAGAGTAACTCCAGTTGCTGAGTTCGCTGTATCAAATGTGGTTACATAAATTGTTCCTATATTATATCCAGAAATCGGAGGGACACCAGTTCCAGTTGTTGTTGTATCACCTACAGCAGTTACAAGTTGTTGAGTTGAGGGGGTTGGTGATAATACAAATATTTGACTTAATTCAGTGTCACCAGAAAATAAAGTGCTTCCAGATATTGTAGATGATGATAGTGAATTTACAATAATGTTATCTGAGAGAGAAACTTCATATACTGGAGGTGTACTTACCCCTGAAGTAGCAACAACAATATTATCATCGCCACTTACAACGATAGTACTACCAGTATTTGCTGATATAGTCAAAGAAGAAATAGCACACCCTACATTTTTGAAATTTTCATTCCAAATATCCCTACCTTCATTAGGGCCGTGATGCTGTTCAACTATGGTTATTCCTGTAAAGCAGAATGACATTTCTTGATATATTTATAGTTTCTCTTATAAATAACACAAGAAAAGTTTAAGGAATACTTTTTATAAAATTTTTATTGATTATGTAATCCGAAGTCTAAGTTTAGAAATTTTAAAACTTCCTTATTTTTAATATCCTTAAAGTCGGTGGCAAAAAGCGCATATTCACTATACATTCTCAAATACTTATCTACAGGTGGCTGATTTCCTTTTCCGTACTTTTGGATTGTACTTCTTGATTTAACATCAACCTCTATAGTAACGTGAGGCATGTTGTGCTTATCTCTAATTGATAGAATAATTGATTGCTTATTCTTTATCTTAGACTTATAATTATTACCCCCCACACAATGACCCATTATAGCGCCTTCATGAGTCAAGTCGCTTGCTTTCAGAAGGTAGAGAAAATGCTCTTTATCACTAAATCTAAATATAACCCTATTCTCATCAATTTTGGGTATATTCATTTTCTCGATTTGATGTTTTCTCATCATTTCATCGTGCCAATCCTTTTGAGCTTGCAGAGCACTATTATAATCATATTGAAATATGTCAGCATTTGTATCTGATGCCCAGTCAACAATTAGTCTTATTTCAAGAGTTTTGTTTAGTATGTCTGGATTCTTTTTGACTTCCTTGGAAATCCAGACATCATACTTATGCTTTCTTTTTTCAGCTTTCTCTTGGTCCTGATTAACATTTCCTCCAATAAATCCAATAGAGTCTCCAAGTGCAGATATTTTCTTTACCAGGGCAATAGCCTCCTCTTCTGGGAGATTGTCAAAAAATGTCTTCTTAATGAATTCTTCTCTATTAGTTAGCATTTGTTTCTCCTACAATTATTTTTAGATTAACTTCATCCTCAAACTCCTCTATCTCAAACCTTCCAGAATATTCCTTTGGGTCATCCATCTTGAGGCCATTTATTTTATGTGTTTTCTTAAATTTGAAGCTTTGATTTTCATCATCCAGGTCGAATCCAACAATGGTATAACATTTCATCAGTACTCTTAATTTATGTTGAAGTGTTGATGATTTTCGCTTTTTAAAGGCTTTCTTTTTTATTTTGAAATCCTTGCTTACCATGGATTATTTTTTCTTCTTTTTCTTTTTTAATCCAAGAGCATTAATCTTTTTTTGAACGCTGCTCTCGTTTCTATTCAAATGTACTGAGCAATATTTTCTACCCTTTGTGGAGTAATTCTTCTTAAGGAAGTCGATGTCCTCATCGGTCCACTCACCTTTAACATAACCACCCTCAATATATTGTTCAACTTCTCCAGCAACAATGTCTAACCTATCCAAGTCTCCTGTGACCATTATTTCGGAAGATGGAATTGTGGCCTCAGAAATTATAGTTTCAGTCGTATGGAAGTGGTCCATTGGCTCATCGTTATTTGAATTTGATGTTGAGTCGAAGGTTGTTATTTCGGCTCTGTTTGTAAGATAAATATCCTCATTAACTAACTCTTGATTATACTTCAAATTAATTTGCCCAGTCTTGGTGTCAATCACTGGTGCATGCTGATGCATTGTAATAAATCCTCTTTGCCTAAATACTCTGATTGTCTTGGTGTCATATGTGTCTACGACAATAGATTCTCCCGAAGGAATGCTTACTTGTTTTTCTACCCCATCTATTTTTGCAAATAAGGTTATTGCTTCTTTGTGAACGTTTTTGATTTCGCTTTTCATCTTTTATTATTTGAGCTTTTAGAAAATGTAGTAAACAGGGGTAAAAAAATCAAATAAAAGCAAAAAAAATCCACCCTGGAGGTGGATTATCAAATATATAAGATTTTGATTATGCCTTATAATTAGGATTTCTAACTAATTTACCAAGCTCTACATTATAGTAATAGGCAGTGTTAGGAATATCTTGAGTCTTTCTTGGTTCTACACTTTCATTCAAATTACTTGTTTCCTCTTTTGCTATCTCAACTACTTGGTTTTTATAGTTAGGGTTATTAACAAGAGTTCCTGTGTTTAAATCAAGAATAAAGGCTTTGTTTTCATTTAAGTAGTCATCTTGGAATACTTTAAATTCAGCACCCGAAAGCGAACCTGGCTTAGCAACTGATACAACCACTTTTCCATTTACTTCATCACCAGCGTTAATTGCTTGGTTTCTTTTCATGAAATCTCTTTCGTTTTCAGCCTCACCCTGTTCTCTGCTTACCATCTTTTCTTTAACGCCATCTTCTACTGGGCATCCACAAGATTCTGCAATTTTAATAGTCGAATCTTTTTCAAAGTTAGCAAGAGAGTTCCATCTGTTTTTTTCCTCATTAGCATCTCTCTTATGAGTGATGATATATCTTTTATTTACACCTTTTTCTTCATTTTCATTAAGGGTAGTAAATTTCTTCTTGTTCAAGTCAAGGCCTTCAGATAGACCTTTTGATTGCTTTCCTTTCATAGCCGCTCTTCCTTTAGGTGAACCTTTTGATAACTTATCTTCTTCAGAGCTGTTAACATCAGCTCCATGGAGTCCAAGAGCATAGTTTTTATCCATGCCTTTTGGAGCGTATCCATCAGAATCAAGTTCAACGGTTGTCCATCCGTTTTTATTTTCTCTCTTAAGAGCTCTCTTCTTATCTTTTTTTGCATAAGAAGTTTCCTCAAATTTTTCTTGTAGTTTTTCGTGAACATTTTCAGCAGGCTTCTTAGACTTGCTCATTTCTTTGTCAAAGTCTCCACCCTTAGCCCAAGCGCCAGGAGTAAGATATGCTCCAGCACCAGCTCCGCCAGCAGTTGCTGTAACTTCGTCAACAGTTTCATCTTTTTCTTCGTCTTCTTTATCGTCAAATAAAAGTTTTCCTTTTTTGTTTGCTGCTTTTACCTCTGGATGATTTTGGTCAACTTCTTTTTTCTTGGTTGATTCCATTATCTTATTAAGGGTTTCATCGAAGTTTCCTTTGATGATGTCGGTTAGACTTAGTTTTTTCATATCGTTTTCAACCATTGAGTTTATACTTTTTTCTGTTCTATCTTCAACGCCAAGTTTGGTCTTGAGAATATAATTTGCCTCTCTAACAGCATATTCATCAAACTTATTCTTGAGTTCTTTTTTAAATTCACTCATATTATCCAACTTGAAGAACAAATTGTCATCAATCATGAATGGGCCTTTTTTGTCATGGTGACCTCTAAAGAATGAATCTTCAGTAGTCTTATATGTCATATCCATAGTCTCAGATTCAGCATCTATGTCAATATGGATTTCAATAACCATCTTTTTACCGCCAAAGCTTAGATTTTTTTCGAAGAATCCATTAGTAGCCTTCGGCCCCTTAACTCTATTAACAGTTACAGTACTTTGTCCCTTAGCAACACCAGTCCCATAAGTAGAACCATCCCCATAGACACCTCTATTCCAACCCTGTTGGCCATTGGCATCCTTAATTTCACGAGTTTTTATACCTTCTGATTTGAAGGCTTTTTCACTTGAATCTTTAAGCTGTTCCTCAATTGCATCATATACCTTAGACTTTAATTCCTGGTTTTTTGCAAATTCAGAACTTTGCTTATCGTTCTTTTCTGGATTATTTTCTATATTGGCCATCGAAAAATATTTTCTATAAATAGCCAAAAAAAGTGAATTACAATAAAAAAGCCAGCTAATTTAGCTGGCTTCTTCATTTGGTTTAAAAGAGGTTGGCATCTGTCTTTCATTTCTTGACAGGACTTGGAGTTGTACGGCCACTCACGCCAGGGATGCCATTTTGTCCCATACCCCAAAATATCATTTTATCAAGCCCTTTCCCTTCCAGGCCATCCAGGTATCTTTATCGACAGTGTGTCTTAGACCAGGGTTATCAATATACAACCCACCCTTATACATATAGCCAACAAATCTTCGCTTGGAAACCTTTTTCTTCTTAAAATTTATCTTTCCAGTGACATCAACATTTTCAAGACTTAATTCATTATCATCAATTTCATATGTATGCATTTTGTATAGTTTTTCAGCAAACAACCAAAACTTATAATTCCAAAGTGCATTCAATATATAAAATCTTAACCTTGAGTGTTTCCACCATGTCATCCTAAAGATATTTTAATTATAATGAAATAGATTAAAAAGGCAAGCAAAGAAACCATTCCAGACATCATAAAAAACATAGTTAAATTGAATCTGATTCTTCTCCAAATGGAGAGCTCATCATACCCCTCTTGTTTTCTTGTTGATTGGAAATCATTCCAAATACTCCATAGAGCGAAGCCATCGGCAATACAGAGTAGTCCTAATATTATTTTTAAAAGTACAATCATTTTTCAGATGTTTCTAACCCTTCGTCCACGTTACCGCCAGAGCCTATTCTACTATCATCGTCTTTTTTATTATCAACATTGTTCTTAAGTGCATGTTGTGCAAACTGTAGCATGAATGATTCACATTCCTGCATTTTAGCATGTACAACAGATAATTCGCCCAATTCAAACTCTATCTTATCAAACAAATTTAATTCACTACTCGTGCTATTATTTGACAATAGGACGTTTATGTTATGCATAACCTTGGTCTGCTTAGACTTAAGAGATAGCATAACTTGTGATAATATTTCAAGCTGCTTAGACATTATGCATTTTCTTGTGCAGTTGTTCTTGATATTTCAACATCAAGGTCATCATAGAATACATCCATGATTGTTGTAAGGGTTGTGCTTGTGATTTCGTAATCAAACATTGCATCATCCAATTTTTCATCCAACATTGAAGTGGCTTCCTGGACCGATGTTGCCTCAACCATGTAATTTTGTTTTGACTTAGAAATCTTGCCATTATCATCTTCATAAGAAATAGCAATTTTACATTGATACCACTGTCCTCCATTGGTATTTCTGAAAACCTCAACAACTTCTGTTACAGACATTGCGCTCGGAAGAAATTCTCCTTGAGCTGATTTTCCAATTTCTTTGGTGATTCTTGCTTCAGCATCTGTAAATGATACTGCGGGAAGTAAAAACGACTCATTTACTTGTTTGTAATCTTCTTGGCCGTCTTTCTCGATTTTCTTTGTGTATTTTACCTTTACGGTATACCATCTTCTCATAATGTCTCTTTTTTATTTTACAACAAATGTAAAACTTTATGAGGTAAAATACAAATATTTTTATCTATGAATTCTATTATTGTTGGTGGACATTAAATTGGTATCAAAAATTCCCATACCCTTATTGGTACCAGCTCCGCCAGCTTTCCTCAAGTTTTTCTTGGTATTAAGATTGTCCTGATTTAATGTTCCTAATTCATGATTTACCCACTCTCTTCCTGAGTCGCCTCCACGAAGTTCCCATGATTGAATTAGTCCAGAATTGTCAATAGTCTTTCCTGCAGCCTTTTCTGCCTTGTAGGCTTGCTCCTGTGTATCAAAAAAGGACTTAAGCTTTCTCATCATATCAAATCCTTGAGTTTGCTTAGAGGCTAACTCCTTAGCCTTATTAAGGCCTGAACCAAGGTCTGTGCCAGATTGAGTAAGATTGTTACTTGAAGCTTTATTCAAAGCCTCTTGTGCCCTCTGTGCCACGTTTGGTGGTGGGGTGAAGGTTTTGTTATTATCAAACGTTATCGCCTCTGAAAGAACCTCCCTAACAATTTTTCGTATTTCTTCGTGCGAGTGGTTCATTATGAAATCATTTTCAGGATAGTTGTTTTAATGTCTTGGGGAAGTTTTGACGGGAAACCGAGATTAGCAAGATTCCAATTTACCTCATCATAAAAGGCAATATTGTTCACTGGAGCACCACTATTAAGAGTTCTCTTAATCGCCAGCTCAAGTGCCTCATTATCCTTTATGGCGGTAGCATTACCCTGCGCTCCCTGATACATCGTGGGATTACTATAAAGATTATCTATTATAGAAGTTACACTCTTAGGTTGATTAACTCCACGAAATCCTCCAGATTGCTCAGTACCACCCATAAAACCTCCTTGTTCAGATTCCTTAAGTGCGGCTGTCTTCTCACCAGACGCAAGAGAAGAAAGTCTCTTGTATTCTTCCTTCAATTTTTCAGCGTTGGTTTCCTGTCTTTGGTCTTTAAAAACTTCTCCTTTTTCTTTAAAGGATTCGGTTAGCTTACGCATTCTATCTTTTTCGTTATTTTCTTCCATTGTAATGTAATATTAAAAGCCTTTTAATTTATATACTTTAACAAACTTAGCACCTTTACCTTTATTTTTTAAGTTTATTTCGTGCTCATTTGGAAATGATAAATTTTGAATAATGGTTTGAATAATGTCTATTTCACTATGCGGCACAGAAACTTCCATCACATAAGGCTTTGTTTCTTCATCCCAATTTTCATACCCTATAGATAATAACATGTCACCATCAATATTCCATTTATAAGGCGTATAGTGTTCTCCAAGTTCATCTGTTTTTATCATTTTTTTATTTTTAACCCCAATTGCTCTATATAATATCACAGGATTTGGCATTTGTTTATAAAAATTTGATTTTTCCTTTAAATCTTCAAAAGCATCTTCTTTATCATTAAATCCTTCATAACCAAAATAATCTATAAAATCGCTTATTTTATCATCTGTAAGGTCAGTAAATGATTTAATTGAATTAATAAAATCTTGTTTTCTTTGCTGGTAGGGTAATTTTTCCATAAATGCGGAATAAGAATCGTCATTAGATTTAATTCCAGCAAGTTCAATAAGCCTGTTTTTATATGATTCACTTAAGTTCATTTATAATAAATAGTTATTTTTTATTGCAATTTGGACATTTTCCAGAACACCTGACTCTATTATTTATATAAGCTTCCCATTCATGATTACAACTGGAGCATTGCCACCAAACCACCTTTCCAGAACTTCTTGTTACATCTGCAGGAGTTAATTCTCCGTTTTTTATAGGATGCCATTGCTTAGATAGTTCTGGAGCCGAATTAGCAAGTGAGTTTTCTTTAGAAACTTTTTTTCCAACACAATATGGACATCCCTGACCTTGTTGGTGTCTTGTATGTATTTTTGCCTCCCACACATGCTCTTTATTTTTTGAACACTGCCACCATGCTTTTTCTGTTCTGGAGCTGGAGAAAACTGTTTCTGGAGTTTTATATCCATTCTTGATTGGATGCCATTCTTTTGAAAGTTTTGGATTTACAGCGGCAAGAGAGTTGATTTCATTGATGTTGTTATTACTATAACAATGACATGGGCACGATTCTCTTCTGCGTCTATCATCTATTGACATTTGATATTCACTACCAAATGGACACATCCACCAAGCCTTGTGAGTAGAGCCTCTTGTAAAATTAAATAATGTTAAATCTCCATTCTTGGTTGGATGCCATTCTTTTAATAATTCTGGTCTATGAACAGCCAATGATTTGCATTTAACGCACTTTTTGCCACCTCTATGTCTTTCATGAACCGTAGCTTGCCATTCGTTGCAGCATCTTTCACATTTCCACCAAACTAACAATTCTGCGTTAGGTTTAATTTTATCTGGAGTTAATCCATTATTTCTTTCTTGATTCCACTCTTTTGATAGTTCTTCATTTTTTGAAGATAAAGAACTTTTAAATTCAATTTCTTTGTATAAATCAAGTATCTCTGGTCCAATTTCAAATTTATCATAATCCAAATTATCAATAGCCTCTAATTCTGACTTAGTAAGAGAAAAGTTGTTATTAATAAAGCTGACAACTTTTTTAAATGAATCTCTGTGACTATTTTTGAGCACATAGTCATAAATGATGTCGTTATTGGACAGTTTTTCAAGACCTTTTTCTCTAACTCTCAAAATTGTAATTCCCCTGTCTTCACATGCACGATTTTTGTTGGTATCTTTTTTAATCATACGATTAGAACTATGGTAATATACTCCATCATATTCAATACCCAAATTTAAGTGTGGCACGAAAATATCAAGCTCAGCATTTTTTGTGTATTTATGCTTAAGTTTAAATCTATTAATTGCGTTAGGAAATATTTGTCGTATAAAGTAAAGAAGTCTGACTTCCTCCAGAGATGTTCCAATAATTTTTCTTTTGTAACTCATTTTAATCCTATCTATTTTATTATAAATAGGAAATAAAAATTAAATTACCAAATAATAACTCGAACACCAAGATGTGTCACCACACAATCGCCCCTATCCCCATATCACCCGAATAGAACCTTATACTTTTAGGAACAAATGATTTGTAAATTTTTTCAAGGTCAAATTTAGGGCTCTTTACGAGTGTGTTGGTTGAATTACTTGGTAAGTCATCATCTCCCATAATATTGCCACTATCATCAATTATCTCATTTAGACTTTCATCGCCCTGAGATGATTGTGTTAAGAAATCAATGACAAACTGGTGAAACATTTTTTTCATTTTTTCTCCAGCCTTATTTTTAAGCCACTTTTTAAAGTCATCCATTTTAATAACAAGACTTAAATTCTTGTCATAAGAGGTTTTGAAGTCGATTTTAATATCTTCTGAATCAAATTTAACATCCAATATTTTACCAACTTCTCCTGGAGAAATGCTTACAACTTCTTCGCCCTCATTGATAAGAACGCCCAAACATAAGTCCTTTAACTTTTTCATTGAATACTTTTTTCATAAATAGGTTGAAATTAAAGAAACTACAACTTATTTAGGTATTCATTGATTAAATCAGATTTTACATTAAAATTTTCTATAGAGGCTGTATTTTGGTATTCTGATTGACAACTAAATACACTGTTGACTATACTTGGTGAATTAAGTGATGTAAATCCTTGTCCGCTTAATATTGGCTGAAGGTAGGTCTCACCATCAAGACGCATTGAAAAGAGCATTATATTATCCTCATATTCAACAAAGCTGTTAAGGGTTTCTGTGTAGGGATTTTCATCCGCCCTGAAATCCTGTAAATAAGTTCTCTTCAAAACATTGCCATTTACGTCATAAGAGCATTTAACATACTCTTGGTCATCCGTGAATTCAATGTACTTAATAAGATTGTCACTCTTGTCGTATTCTCCTATGCTATTATACGCTCGCTTTATCATCCTCTTCTTCTTTTAATCTCAAATCTCTTATTGGCTGGAATGAGATGTCTTTATCAGTCAAATATTCCATAACAAGTCTTTTAAACCTATTGCTACCAAGTGCGTTCGCAAATCCCTTAACCTGGTCAAATACGAGTTCCTTATACTTGGAATCATACTTGAATCCGATGGTGTATCTTTCCATTTCCTTCAGTGGTCTGTTAGGGTCTCTATCAAACACTGAACCCATAAGATAAGTTCCCTGAGCAACATTTACGGCATATTCTGAGGCACTATGTCTCATTTCTGGACCTTCCTTCATGATTCTTCCTGCGGTGTCAAATAAGATAATTTCAAGTGGTCCCTCATAGTCGCCAGGCCCTCTGGTTTCAAGGAATCTAAATTTAGAAACAAATTCTTCAATAGCCCCAGACTTCTCTATCTCACTCTTTACTTTATAATATTTAACAAGATTATCATGATACTCTACAAGTTCATTATATGTTTTTATCTTATTAAAATGTTTGTTAGGGTCGAACTCCATCACTTGCATCATAAGCTTAGCATCATCATACTCAACAAATGAAAACTGCTTGATGTTATTATAATCTTTAAAGAAGAATCTACTCTCAATAAAGCTATCAATAATTTGAAGCACTCTATCAAGTTCTCCTGGTTCCATTTTACTTCTGAAATAAAAGGCATCAATTGCACTGGTTAACAGAGCGAGGTCATATTTTTGAAGAAGGTTGATAACTCCTTTCTTATCATAGAATTTGAAATACTTAATGATTTGTTTGTATTGATGGAAATTATCTATTTTCTTGTATATGAACTTTGAAATGGTGCCGTCTTCAATTGCATCAAGTACTTGGTATTTTCCATCTACATTTACAACCTTCCCACTTTTATAGCCTTTGTTCTCTTTAATTTCAAAACTTGCCTCCTGCTCAAAATCTACTACTTCATATTTAAGTTCTTCTTCAATTTTATTCTTTTCTTTTTCAAATTCAATTCTTTGTTTAGACTTAAAGGTGAAGTCGTGAGCATCTTTGTTATCCTGATTAACTTCTTCATTAAGTTTATTGATATATTTGGTCACAAGGAAATTGAATATATCAACTGGAGAAGTTGCACCGCTTTCAGTCATTTCTTTTGAACTGGGGATTTCACACTCAAGCATTAATTCATAAAGAAATTGTGAACTTTTAGTTAGAGCAATTGTTGACAGGTTGCTATACTTAATGATTCCATAGAATATGGACAACAATTTTTTTATAAAAGAAAGGCCTACCTCATTAGGTTTACTTCTGATGAAGTTGAGGAATTCGTCAACTATTTTTCCACTCTTAGTATCGGAAACGAAATTAGCCACCCTGTTAATGTATAGATGCAATTTATAAAAGTCTATAACTTTTGGTGTTTCAAAAACAAAAAATTTATCTACATAATAAATAACCTCGTCAAGGTCAAATTCTTTTTCTGGAGAATTTCCAAAATCTCTATAGAATAGTTTTTTACCTTCCTTTTCGAACCTAATATATTTGATTGATTCATCAAATACCACTTTGTATTCAGAGTCACCCGTTTCAACCTCTTTTTCAACCAATCCAGGACAAATCTTTGAATAGTAAATAATTAAATCAGTATCTGTCTCTTGAAACTCATATCCAGATATGAAAAACTGACCAATTGATACCAATTTCATTTTTATATCTGGATTATTATAATTCTTTTCGCAATGAGGGCATGTTATTTTTTTATCAAGGGATAATTTAATATCCTTATATATGCCACCATACATTTCATCTGATTCACTTTCGTTGTTTAATATGTGCTGAAGGTCAACCACCTCTTCTTCATTAGCACTCAAGAAATTTTCTCCACAGGTACAAAAATATCTGTCAGCAACCTTTCCTTCGTGTATGAATGAATATTCCGAAGAAATATCACCCAGATTTAAAATAGTATTTTTTATCATTTATGTAATTTTTTAAAAATATATTCATTTAAAACAAAAAAACCAAGGCCTAATGACCTTGGTTTTTCAAATTACTATATTTTATGACTTATAGAAGCTTTGATACTTTTTTAGCTTCTTCATTAATGAAGCTAATAAGCTCTTTTTTATTTTTGAATCCTTCAGGAAGCTCTATTCCCTTTGCAATTCTTTCTTTTGTTTCTTTTTCGTTCTTAGCTTTTTCTGAAGAGACAGCCTTCTTTTGTCCAGTGGTATGTTTCTCTTTGCCTTTGATGTCTGAACCAGCCTCAACATAAGTCTTAGCTCCTACATCATCAATATTGCTGTCTTGAGAATTCATATCAACTTTTGCTTTTCTTTCCTCAAATGGAGTAGAAACTGCTGTTGATGGGTTTTCTGACTTAGAATCAAATTTGCTATTTTTCATACCCTCAATATGTGGGTTGTCTTTGGTACCTTTTTTAGTAGAATTAGCGGCATCAACTTTAACAGCTGCAGCAATCTTTTCATCATGCCCCTGGTCTTTGTCTTGCTTATTCATCTTAACGTCAGTAGGAAGTTCAGCATTTTCCATGTTGGCCTTCTTTTTTTCAAACTTTCCGTCAGTATTCTTAGTGAAGGCAGAACCATCTGAGTTGTCCACTCTATCCATAGAATTCATGTCAACTTCCATAGTATCACCCGCATCAATAATCTTGTCAGCTTGCTCCTTAATAAGCTTAGTGGCTTCTTCCTTGATTATTCTCTTAAGGTCTTCTGCAGTAATAGTTATCTTCTTCATTTTCGCTATAATTTTTCTATAAATATGGCAGAAAACATAAAATTCAACTTTTACTCTAAACTTTTTTCGTATATTTGCGTATAAATATAGATAAGTAAATTGATAAACAAAAAAGCTTAACTTGAAAAACAACAGCAACAACGGCAGAAGGGAAAGGCCTGGGTCTAACTATAAGACCAACGAACAAATAAGATTTCCAGAAGTAAGGGTAGTCGAGGGTATTGACCAGGGTATCTACAAAACAAATGAAGCTATCGAAGAGGCGAGAGCCATTGGAAAAGACCTTATTTTAGTTAGTGAAAACGCTAATCCACCAGTTTGTAAGGTTATGGAATTTAGTAAATTTCTATATCTTGAGAAAAAGAAGCAAAAAACCCAAAATGCCAATCAGACAAAAATAGTTGTCAAAGAGGTTCAATTTAGCCCAAATATTGGAGAAAACGATTACGATGTAAAAAAGAAAAGTATTATTAAGTTCCTCGAAAAGGGTAACAAAGTAAAGGCGAGTGTTTTCTTCAAGGGAAGAACTATTATGTTCAAAGATAAGGGTGAGTTAATTTTAGCAAAATTGGCCACCGAGATTGAAGAGTATGGTATTCCAGAATCTGTACCACAGATGTTTGGTAAAAACATGTCTTTCATTATAAAACCTAAAAAGTAATCAAATGGCAGAAAATCAAGTAGATGACTTTGAAATAAGGCCAACTATATCAATATCTGATAAGGACTTTAGAAATAGAGTTGGTGTCGAGGTTTGGGAACGTATAAAAAGCAAGACATTCAGGGATAATGGGTATAAGTGCCAGGGATGTGGATTTGAGCCTTATGACGTTCCTGTTGATGAGGTAATGGATGTTCATGTAGTTGAGGAAAATCTGCAAAATCCAGAAGAATCTAAATTTAGAACTACATGCAAGCTGTGTCATATTATTGAACATGCCGATGTGGCTCTAAATCTTGAATATGTAATGCTTGTGAATAGTCGATTCTCACAAGGAGAATTGGTTAACATATGTCGAAATGGGGGGTTGGCATCACACATACAGGATGGTGATATAAGATGCCTAAAAAAAACCCTTCCAGAGTTCTTGGAAGAACTTAAAGATGGAAGGGCTTTAGAAGGTAAAGTAAAATTTGTATTTACAGAGAAATACCTAAAATTAATGGGTATTAATTCTTTTTGATTTTAACTGGAACCAGTTTGTAATAATTACCATCTTGGGTTTTTATTACTTGAGTTCCGTCTTGTGTTTTAACATTTACATGCTCATAAGTAAGTTTATCCCTGTTTTTCTCGGTATAACTATCAAGAACTTGTGATATGGTATTTTTTGCAATCTGCTCCATCATTTTTTGCATATTCTGAAAATCAAAATTTTGTTGCTCTGGAGTTCCAACTTGATTTAGTGCATTTGCCATTTGCACTTGAGATATTGGATTCATATACTTCGTATATTGACTATTCTGAGGAGTACTTTCTTGTTGTGTTTGTACAGAGTTTTGCCTTTTCTTATTAAGCATTGCAATTGGGTCGAAGACTGGACCATATCCATCTTGATTTACTGTTAATTCTGGCTGATGATTATGAATGTTTTGATTAACGTTCATATTTGGATTATAGGCAGGTGCAGAAGCTCCTCCAACACCACCCATCATAGCCTCCAGTGCAGCAAGTTCTCCGTTTACTGGAGAAACTGGACCGAAATTATTAACAACCTCAACAGCCTTTACTGGGCCTTGATTTGGGTCTGTCATTTTTCTTTTTGGTTTTGATTCAGGTATACCCTGGAATCCCTGTTGTTGGACGCTTGTTGCTTTAACAAGACTTTGAACCGCATTTCTATTGGCACCGCTTTTAAGAGCTTGAAGCTTTGCGTGTTTATCAGCATTCTGAGCTGTAATTGGAACCGAAGATACACCACCTTCATTTAGGGGATTTGTTATTGGCATAGGTATGCCTGCATCTTTCATTCTCCTGATTCTTTCTTCTCTTGTCATATTATTGAATGTTTAATAATCATCGTCATCATCACCATATTCATCATCCTCATCATCATCTTCATAATTTTCGATATAAACAATGTCTTCATCAGATTCAATGTCCTCATCATCAATATCAATCTCATCATCATCTGCTTCAATATCTTTTTCAATATTATCAGAATCATCCATTTCTGATGGGTCAATGGTTTTTTTGAATTTTATTTTTTCTTCTTTAGTTAAATCTCTTATATTAGATATTGTGAAGTCATGAATAAAGTTGAATCTGATATACTTAGTTTTACCAGCCCTCTTACTCGCTTCTTCATCAATATCCTCTTCTCTAAATACTTTTAAAAAAGATTCATACTCAGAACGAGTTAAATCCATTTTAACGGTTAGCACATTTTTATATCTACCAAATTTTCTAAATTTTATAGACCTACTAATCTTTTCAAAA
>JACCDY010381965.1_pt1 | contig 47956 bp, 36 predicted proteins | sample 7446391 | NCBI WGS metagenome assembly JACCDY01 (sample SAMN15323451, study PRJNA562643) | freshwater metagenome | isolation source: river surface water | place: USA:Blue River Watershed | collected 2017-08-18
CTGGTGGATCGTCCAGGCGCGCACTTCCTTCACGCCGGCAGTGAAGTAGGTCTGCAGGCCCAACAGGCTGAAGGCAGCACGGATCAGTCGGTTCAGGCCCGGCTCGTCCATGCCCATGTCGGCGAGGAAGGCGCCCTTGTCCTCTTCATCCAGGTCGGCGATCTCGGCCTCGATCGCCGCGCAGATCGCGACGATGGGCGCGTTCTGCGACTTTGCGTATTCCGTTAGCTGGTCCAGCAGCGGGTTGCTCGTAAAGCCGCTATCCGACACGTTGGCCACATACATCGCCGGCTTGGCGGTGATCAGGCACAGCGGCTTCAGCATCGCCATCTGTTCCTTGTCCAGCCCCATGGCACGCACCGGCTTCGCGTCGTTCAGCTGTACCTGCACCTTCTCCAGCAACGCGACCAGCGCGGCTGCTTCCTTGTCGCCCGCGCGCGACTTCTTGATTTCACGCTGTATCGTCTTCTCCACCGTCGTCAGGTCGGCCAGCGCCAGCTCCGTCTGGATCACCGCGATGTCATCCAGCGGGCTGACCTTGCCGGCCACGTGCACGACGTTCGGGTCTTCGAAGCAGCGAACGACATTCACGATCGCGTCAGTCTCGCGAATGTGCGCGAGGAACTGGTTGCCGAGGCCCTCGCCCTTCGACGCGCCTGCCACCAGTCCGGCGATGTCGACGAACTCGACCGTGGCCGCGAGGATGCGCTCGGGCTTCACGATGTCCGCCAGCTGCTGCAGCCGCGCATCCGGCACTTCGACGATGCCCACATTGGGTTCGATCGTGCAGAAGGGATAGTTCTCCGCCGGGATGCCGGCCTTGGTCAGTGCATTGAAGAGGGTCGACTTGCCGACGTTGGGCAGGCCGACGATGCCGCATTTGAGGCTCATGGAAATCCTTGATTGGTAAGGCACATCGAAGCCAACGTGGGCATCGTCGAAGTGCCAGACCCGCGGCGGCAGGCCGCAGGGTGGTGAAACGTTGAACGAGGACTGGAAGCGCCGAAGCGCAAGCCTTTGTCCTCGTTGTGCCCTGAAAACCCGTGATTATAACGCTCACCTAATCCCTGCTTGAACGTCTGACTGCCACGGATGGGCGCATCCTGCGGGACCGTTTGCCTTGCGGTTTGGCCATGCGCGCCAACCAGCGGTACTGGTCGTTCCTGATTGTCGCCAGCGTCAAGGAGCGGCAGGTCCGCCTGATTCGGGGTATTGGCCGCGGATGAGCGTCGATGAGACTCGGAGCCGAGCGATGGACGTGATGCGGGCGTATCGAGCGGGGAGGATTCCCAGTCGAGCGCAGCCGACGGTCCTGCCGACGCCTCGGGAGCCGCTATTCACATGCTGTGAAGCGAAGGGGCTCAAGGCATCAAGCTGCACGCGCTATGACTCGTTGTTCCGGATGCACTTCGGCGACTGGCTGGATCGATCCGCCGATGCTCTGGTGAGCTCCGCGTTCCCCGAACATCGCGCTGCCTTCGCTTCATCGAAGGGCAATCCGCTGGTCGAGGTCGGTCGTGGGGTAATGACTGCACTGATCCCCTACGTGAACGCGCTGCACGGTGTGCACTTGAAAGCGCCGTTCACCAGGGTGACCGGCGCTGAGTTGCTTCCTGCGCGAGCAAAGCCGAGAGCGCGAGTACTGCAGGAGGTGGATTTGCCGAAAGGGTTCGCAGCGGTCGAGAGCCTGCCCGCGAAACCTCGGGATTGCCTGGTTTTAGCGTTCCTCAGCGGTTTGCGGCACAACGAAGCAAGGGGATTTGCGTCAGCGCGATATTGACCTCTCGGGGGGCGTTTTAAGCGTTCCCGACACCAAAAACGGCAGGCCGCCTTCGCTGCGGATCACGCCGAGGATGCGGACAATCCTCGTTCAGTGGTGCGAGCGGTTGCAACCGGATGACGCGCTGTTCGCGGGGGGGCAATGCCGAGCACGTCGCCAGCCTGGCCCTGCGAGCCGGTGCGCCTCGGTTTATGCGGCATGACCTGCGCTAAGCGACTGTCGCGTCAGGCCGCTGTCTGCGGTGTTGTCGCCTTGCCATTGACCTGACGAGACGGATGGTTTGGATGCCTCCCCCCCGACAACGGGCATTACACGAAGGCGTTCACCCGACAGGCGGACCCTCGATGTAACGGCATCGTTTTGCCAGAGTGGAGACGCACATCAACCACCCAACCAGGAGGGTCCGCCATGCATCATACCGTCATCGGAATGGATATTGCCAAGCAGGTTTTTCAGCTGCACCGAGTCGATCCGCAGAGCCGGCAGGCCGAGCGCATCAAGCGCAAGCGTTCGGAAGTCCTGCCTTATTTTGCACAGCATCCACCGGCGCTGGTCGCAATTGAAGGCTGTGGAGGTGCGCATTACTGTGTACGCGAGCTTCGCAAGCTCGGGCATGCCGTTCGGTTGCTGCCAGCTCAAGCGGTACGCCCCTTTGTCTTGCGTAATAAGACCGATGCGGCTGATGCGCGTGCCATCTGGGTGGCAGCGCAGCAGACAGATATCAAGGTCGTGGCGATCAAGACTGAACACCAGCAAAGCGTGCTAGCGCTGCACCGGGCACGTTCACAATTGATGAAGGTGCGGATCATGCATACCAATGCCGTGCGCAGGCTGCTCATGGAATTCGGGCAGACGCTGCCGGAAGGTTACGGCGCATTGCAAAAGCGATTGCCGAACTGCCTTGCCAACCTGGACGGGCAGCTGCCGGACATGCTCGTGCAAACACTGCGCGAGCAATGGGCACGCGTCGAGGGGCTGGATCGCGAGATTGCTGTCATTGAGCTGCGGCTCAAACAAGCCCTGTCGAAGTCGGTCGCTCGCAAAGCGATTGCCGAGATCCCCGGCATTGACCTGCTGAGCGCGACAGCGGCAGTGGCGACCATGGGAGATCCCGGCAGTTCAAGAGCGGTCGGGAATTTGCTGCCTGGGCTGCGTTTGGTACCCCGCCAGACGGGTACCGGCGGGCGCATTCGGCAACTGGGCATTTCCAAGCGAGGTGATGCCTACCTGCGCACCTTGCTGATCCATGGGGCACGTGCCGTCGTTGCTCGCCGTAAGCAGTCGCCCGGGATTACCGGTTTACTAGCCCGACGACCGTATGGCGTGGTGGTGGCAGCGGTGGCCAATAAACTGGCGCGCATTCTATGGAGCGTGCTGGCCACAGGGCGGCGCTATGAACCAGCTGCCTTGAGCGCAGTCGGGTGATGGGCGAGCCAGGCGGAACGAAGTGGTATTGAAACAACCGTAATCGATCATCTCCAAGGAGCGCAAGCGAGCATCGCATGATGGCCCACAGGTAGGACCGGGACGGACAGAGCCTGATAAGCGTCGTGAACGATAAGTTCGGGAGACAAATGAGGCGTCCGTCAGCGAATTCCATCAGGTTCAGCAGGCTAATCGGCCTGCATTAACAGGCCGGATAGAAGACCGCAGCCTTACCCAGCCGCCAGCATGCAAAAATCGCTTGAACGCCGGGAGGCATCCCTATAAGGCTCAAAGCAATAAAAAAACCCGCCACGAGAGCGGGTCACTCAGTCAAACTCAGAACCCATGCTATCTGCACGGTGTCCCTCGCGCGTCCCACAACCCTAGCTATCTGCCAGGTGGCATGGTTCGCGCTGCCAGCGGCACGACGACCGTGCGATGCTGAATCCTTAGATTGCCTGAACGGCAGTCGCTTTTTCGCCTTTGGGGCCGTTGCCCTTGACGAAACTCACCCGCTGGTTTTCGGCAAGGCTCTTGAAGCCGTTGCTCATGATGTCCTGAAAGTGAACGAAGAGGTCGGCGCCGCCTGCGTCAGGCGTAATAAAGCCGAAGCCCTTGGAGTCGTTGAACCATTTGACGGTACCGGTTTGGTTGCTCATAGCATTTTTCCTTAAATTTAGGAGGATGTTGGATGGCAACGCATGACGAAGTCGAGCGTTTGCCGCACGCACATCAGGCAAGGAAAAACGGGGGAGTCAGCCGGGAATCGCTCCGAAACAGAGCCAAACAGGAAAGAGACCTACGATGATCAACTTGATGAAGCGCAGACGGACAGTACACCACTTTGGCCGAATCACCTAATTTTTTCTTCAGATTGTGGTTGGCTTCCGCAAACTGTCGTTCTTCGGGTGGGCAGTACGTGGGAAGACGCATACGGCCAAAAGCCGATGTGCTGCATCGGCATGCCGTGGCGCTCGGGGTGATCGACGTGGCGGGTGACTTAGAAGCGCTGGCAGTATGAAAAATTGGCTGAAATCCATCAAGCGTTCCTGGTGTTCGGCTGCGGCCTGATTTGCCATCGCACGCTGAAAACGTCTTTTGGTTAGAACGTCTCAGACTCTCACAGAACGTGAGTCTTTGTCCTGTTTTGTCCTGAAAGCCCGTGATGATAACGCCCGCAGAAGCCCGCCTCGAGCCGGCAAGCGGTGCGGGCGGACGCATCATGCCGGACCATTGCTTCGGCAAAGCGACAGCGCCCGATGAGGGGTGTCATTGCCTATCCGCCAGCGGCCGTGTTCGTGGCTGATTTCGGCGTGTTTCCGGCGCGTGCCGGATAGCTGCGGAGCCCGGCTGCCAACCCGACGGCTTATGCAATACAGTGGGGTCTTTTTCCGGGGATGACGCATGTTCAATCTGGCCTTTTCCATCGTCGCCTATGCCGTGTTCCTGCTGACATCGGTCTATGCGACAGGTTTTGTCGGTGGCTTTGTCACGCCGACAACCCTCGACGGGCCGCAGGTGTTTTCCTTTGCCGAGGCCATCGGCGTGGATGCTGCGCTGCTGTTGCTGTTCGGGCTACAGCACAGCGTCATGGCGCGCGCCACCTTCAAGCGCGCGTGGACGCGCTGGATTCCCGCAGCGATCGAGCGCAGTACCTACGTGATCTTCTCCAGCCTGGTGCTGATCGCCTTTTTCGTGTTCTGGCGTCCGATGGACGGTGTGGTGTGGGATCTGTCCCGGCCATGGTGCCATTGGCTGTGGGCCGGGTATGCCGCCGGTTGGCTCGTGGTGATGCTGTCATCCTTCATGATCAGTCACGCCGAACTGTTTGGCCTGAGTCAGGCCTGGCACGCGCTGCGCGGGCTTCCTGTGCCGGCTCAGCCGTTTCGCACAAGGTGGCTATACCGGCTGGTTCGCCATCCGATCATGCTGGGCTTCCTGATTGCGTTCTGGTCCGTGCCTCAGATGACGGTCGGTCATCTGGTATTTTCAATGGGAATGACCGCCTATATTTTCATCGGATTGCACTTCGAGGAGCGCGATCTCGAGCGAGCGCTGGGCGATGACTATCGTGCGTACCGAACGCGCGTGCCGATGCTGTTGCCCTGGCTGAGAAAGCGCCGGGCCGCGGCCCGGTTTTGACGGGCGAGAAATACCTGCACGACGCAATCTTCGCTCGGTGAGAAAGCGTGCCTTGCCTGCAGGTGAGGATCTTCTCCGTGCCGCCGGACAAACTTACTTCGATTGCGGCCTTGGCAGGTCAAGCCGAACGATGATGAAGCGGAACGCATACAGCGCCAGGAGGATGCTCAGCAGGTCATTGAAGAAGGCCGTGCCGACCTTACTGGCCAGTTCGCCCTCGCCAAGGTGCACGAACAACAGACTTTCCCGAGCGAGCCCATTCAGCCCGGCGAAAACGACGCTCAGTTGGATCAGCAATTGCCAGGTCAGGCCGGACAGGTTGGATGAAAGCTGCCGGCGGAATATCTGGCAGGCCAGCAGAGGCATCAGGCCGCCGGCCGCCGCCACTTGCGCCGACAGCAGGTAGTCGTCCGGGAAGGCCACCAGCACACACCACGCAAAACAGAACACGGCGATTGCCGCAGACCCGACCCAGCCGGTCAGCAAGACGATTAGCAATTTCACGCCGGTCGACAGACGGAGCAGGCCGGCTCCCGGCAGATCCTGCAGAACTTTGATCAATGCGTCATTGATCGAGTAGACCAACGCATAAAAAAGCACGGCAAACAAGAAAATGGCCAGCGAGTGATTTGTTCTTGTGGTGTCAGCCATGTTTGCCCATTCTCTCGATCACCGTGCCAGCCTGCCCGATAACCTCCGGCATGTAAATAGCACCTGCGGGCGGTACCAGCTGCAAGCGCCGGAAGCGCCGGAAGCGCCGGAAAGACGGCTTGCCGATGCAGGGCGGAAGGTTGGCAGTTCAAGACGAGCCGCATGCCGATAGCGCTGCGCGGGACGAACGCGTGCCTCAGCCCTGCTCCTTGACTGCTTTCAGCATGCAGCGCGCGACCTTGTCGAAATAAATCATCGCGGCCGGCGTGAGGTCGAGCTGCTTGCGGCGCGCATCTTCGGTGTCGGCGAGGTAGATCCAGCCTTTCTCCCGCATTGACTTCAGCCGGCCGTGCAGCATCGCCGGCGAGCCCAGCTCGGCCATGCCCATCAGGTCCTTGACGGACAGTCGTTGCCGGGTGTGGTGCGCATTCGCCACGATCATCAGGATGCGCTCTTCAAGTGGCTCCAGCGGTGGCAGTGTTGGCAGGCTGCGCAGGGCCTCGGCCAGCTGGATGAAGCGCAGATAGAGGTCGGCGAATTTGGTTGACTTGCCCATGATGTCCAATCCTTGCGTGTAAGGTCCCGGCCATGAGGGGCGGCGAAACCGGTGCACACGATACATCGGAAATCCGCGTTATGTTAGCAACGTGCCAATCCTGCATCGTCCGGCGCTACACCGGCGTGCTGGCACCCATGGGAGCTGCTCATGGGCGTACGCTGGTCGTTCGACGTTCGGCGCAATGTGCGCTACTCATCTCATGGCTTGAGATTACAGCTTATATACCAATGTGTCGGGCTGCAAAGGTGAAAACATTGATGCAAATCGCTCTCTGATTGCTTTTTCTGGAATGGATTTGAAATTTAAACTGGTGCACGCAGAGATTTCTGCGTCGCAATATGGCATTTGTCGAGCGGAATGCGCTTGGTTTTCCCACGTACCACGGATCTGCCGTGGCACCTCGGTTCAACCGCCAATGCCGACCAGCGTGATATCGAGTGCGTCCTGATGCGCGGCATCGAGCGCCAGATACTGCTTCATCGTCAGCGCTGCCTGTTGAGCGCCGTCGAGCGCATCGAGTTGCTCGATGCTGAATGCCTGCAGCTGCGCAGGCTTCATCATCGCGAGATCGCCGGGTTCGAGCGCCTGCATCTGTGCGGTGCCAAGTGCCTGCAGCTGGAGTGCCGACAGCATGGCAAGCTGTTTGCCGGTCAGCGCGGCCAGCTGTTCGTCATTGAACGCAGCGACTTGCGATGCGCTCAGCGCCAGCAACTGCACCTTGCCCAGCCTGCCGATATCGGCTGCATCAATCGCCGCTATCTGTTCGTTCGACAGCGCGATCACCTGTGACGAAGACAAGGCCGCCAGTTGCATGCCGTCGAGTGCGCGGATGCCGTCAGCCGACAGCGCGGCCACGTCCTCCGGAGCGAGTGCTTTCAGCTGCGTCGCCGTCAGCGCAGCAACCTGAATTTCATCGAGCGCGCCGAACTGCGCGCTCGTCATTGCCTGCAGCTGCACTTTGCCCAGCATGCGGATGTGGGCGCCGTCGAAGGCAGCAAGTTGTGCTGCATTCAGCGCCACCACTTGCGCTGGCGTGAGCGCAGCCAGCTGTTTGCCGCCAAGCGCAGCCAACCGCTGCGGCGCCAGCATTGCCAGGTCGCCCGGTTCAATGGCCGCGATCTGCGTCGGTGTCAGCGCCGCAACCTGGGCCAGGCTCAGCGAGCCCACCTGTGCGGCCGACAGCGCGCCGATCTGGGCGGGCAACAGGGCGGCCAGGTTGGCAGGCAGGATCGCATCGAGCTGCTGTGCGTCCAGCGAGGCGAGCTGGGCTCCGCTCATGGCGCGCAACTGCTTGCCGGACAAGGCCGCCAGTTGTGCATTACTGAATTCATCCAGCGTGGACGGGCTCAGTTCCGCCAGCTGCGCCGCCGTGAGGCTGGCCACCTGCGCCGTCGTGACCGCGCCGAGTTGCTGCGTCATGATCGCAATCACCTGCGCGGCCGACAGGCCACTGACCTGTGCCGTATTGATCGCCGCCACCTGCTCCGCATTGAACCACGCGAGCTGCTCGTTCGTGAACGCCGCCAGCTGGGGCGTGCGCAGTGCGGCGATCTGCCCGGTGGTGAGCGCTGCAATCTGGTCGCCGCGAAGCGCCAGCACCTGCGCTGTCGTCAGCGACGGGATGTCGATCGTCTCGATCGCAACCACTTGCTCGGTCGACAGCGCACCGATCGATACAGGCGACAGCGCACCCAGTTGCGAGCCGGTCAGCGCGGTGATCCGGGCCGGCGACCACATCGCCACGCCGCTGGCGTCGAGCACTTTCAGTTGCGACGTCGTCAGTGACTGTATCTGCGAGCTTGTCATTGCGCCGACCTGCGACGCGGACAGCGAGCGCAGCTGCGCTGCGGCGAGCACGCGCAGGTCGTCGGTGGCGATGGCCGCGATCTGATCCGGATCCAGCGCGCGCAGCTGCGCGCTGCCCAGCGCCGGCATTTGCCGCAAGGTCAGTGCGTCGATCTGGGCGGCACTGAGGGCGGAGATATCGTCCGGCGCGAGCGCCGCTATCTGTGCCGATGTCAGTGCGGCAATCGCCGTGGCCGGCAGCGCACCGACCTGCGACGGCGACAAGGCGTCGATCTGCGTGGTCGACAAGGCCTTCAGGTCGGCCGGATCGAAGGCCGCGACCTGCGTGTCCGACAAGGCTGCCAGCTGAGTCGGTGTCAGTGCCGCCAGCTGCAGCGAGGTCAGCGCGGCGACCTGGTCCGGATCGAGGCCCGCTATCTGCTCGGTCGTCAGTTGGGCGATCGTTGCGGCGGACAGTTGCGCGATCTGGTCCGGTCGCAGTGCGCCGATCTGCGACGGATTCATTTGGCTCAGTTCGCCGGTGCTGACGGTCGTCAGCGCCTTCAGCTGATCCATTCGCAGACCCGTGACGCTGGCCGTGGCAATCGCCTGCACCTGTGTATCCGTGAATGCCGCCAGCTGTTCGGTCGACATGGCGGCCAGCTGCGCACTGCCCAGCGCTGCCACCTGCGCGGTGCCGAGCGTGGCCACTTGCGTGGTGGTGAGGGCCGCCACCTGTACGCTGCCCATCGCGGCGATGTCGGCGGTCTCGATGGCGCGGACCTGATCGGCGCCGAGCACGCGCACCTGATTCGTCGACAGGGCCGCGACTTGCGCGGAGCTCAGTGCCGAGATTTGCGATGGCGTCAGCGCAACGACCTGCGTCAGGCTCAGTGCGGCCAGTTGCGCGCTGCCGAGGCCGACGATGTCGGCGGTATCGATAGCGGCAACTTGCGACGTGCCCAGTGCGGCAACCTGCGCGCTTTCCAGCACGGCCAGCTGCGCCGACGTGAACGCGGCGATTTGCCGCGCGCTCAGTTGTTGCAGATCGGCGGCATCCAGCGACGGCAATTGCCCGGTCGTCAGCGCCGCAATTTGCGCGGTCGTCAGGCTGCCCATTTGCGCCGTCGTCAGTGCGGCGATCTGTGCCGGCGTCATGGCTGCAAGGTCTGCCGATTCAATCGCGGCCACCTGCGCGCTGCCGAGGGCCGCGACTTGCGCGGTGGTCAGAGCGGACAGCTGTACCGAGCTGAGCGCCGTCACTTGTTGCGAGCCGAGCGCGGCCAGCTGTGCGGCACCCATGGCCGCCAGCTGCCGCGGCGTCAGCCCGGGCAGGTCCCCGGTCTCGATTGCGGCGATCTGCGTGGGCGTCAGCGCGACGAATTGCTCGGTGTCGAGGGCCGCGATCTGTGCCGAAGTGAGCGCAGCGACCTGCCGGTCGGCGAGCGCCTGTAGGTCGTCGCTTTCGAGCGCCGGCATTTGCAGCGTGGTCAGTGCCGCCACCTGCGCGGTGCCGAGGCTGCGGATCTGGCTGGTCGTCAGGCTGCGGATCTGTCCGGTGGCCAGTCCGGCAATGTCCGCCGACTCGATCGCATTGACCTGATCGCCAGTCAGCATCGGAATCTGGGCCGTGGTCAGCGCGCGCAGCTGCTCCGACGACAGCGCCGCGATCTGGGCGGTCGTGAGCGCAGTCAGCTGCGTGCCGTTCATTACCATCAACTGGCTGCTGGTCAGGCCGGCGATGTCCGCTGTCTCGATCGACGAGATCTGCGTCGTGCCGAGCGCAGCGATCTGCCGCGTCGACAGCGCGGCGATCTGAAGGGAGGTGAAAGCGGCCACTTCGGTGGCCTCAAGCGCCGCGAGGTCGCGCGGGGCGATCGCCGCGATCTGCGCCGTGCTCAGCGCGGCAATCTGCGCCGACGACAGTCCACTCAATACGCTCATCTGTACACCCGCCCTCGTTCTGAAAATGAAAACTTTGCCCGGAGCGCCTGTGTGCGCTTCGCATGGCAAAACAACGTATCGTTTGAATCGGCCTTCGCGCGCCGTTCTTTAGGGCGCCCGCCCCAAGGTCCGCCGGCGGGTAATGTGATGGTGCTCACAATGTGCGTTGCGCGGGAAAAATAACCTGTAACGAAACCAAAGCAAATTAGGCGTTTTGTAACTATCCGTTTAGTTGTAAGGTTATTGCTGGTAGGATATGGGCTTGCCTGAGCAGGCAGAGGCGATATTCCACCGCCCGTCACGCTGGCCTACCCCTGTCCGGGTGGCTCCGGAGATGAATTTGCAGAGCGCGACCTTACCGACACCACCGAAGCCCGAAACCGTCCCCGCCGCCCGGCTGAGGGTCGCGCCCGCGCTGTTGGCGAGGATTCCCTTGCTGGCCGGCCTGCCCGAGCAGATCCTCTTGCAACTGTCGGCCGAAATCCGGCTGGTGACCTACGGCAAGCGGCAATTCGTGATGCACAAGGGGGCGCGCGATACTGACCTGCTGTTCCTGCTTGAGGGACGCTTGCTGGTGGTGGACATCTCGCCCGAGGGCCGCCAGACCGGCCTGAATTTCATATCACCTGGCGACTTCTTCGGTGAACTCGCGTCCATCGATGGCCTGCCGCGCTCCGCGACCGTCGTTGCCGCTGCGCCGTCCCTGGTGGGAGTGCTGCCGAAGAACGCGGCGCGCAAGCTGATCTTCGGCATTCCCACGGTGGCCGAGCGCATGCTCAAACATGTGTCGCTGAAGCTGCGCGCCTCCACCGAGTACCGTGTCCTGCTCGGCATTCCGAATGCCTTTTGCCGTGTCTACAGCCTTTTGCGCATGCTGGCGCGGCCTGACCCGGGCAAGCTGATCACGATCGAGAATATGCCGACGCACGAACAGATCGGCCTGATGACCAACACCAGCCGCGAGACGGTCACCCGCGCGTTGCAGGTGCTGTACGAGCAAGGCATCCTGGAAAAAGACGGGCGGCGCTCGATTGTGCGCAACCCTGCTCGCCTGCTGGAGCTGATTCGCGAGCACCAGTAAGTCCCCGTCACACCGGGCCTCATCGCCGGCGCTGGCGCCGGCCAGGCGACAACAAGACCAACAACGAGTGCATGCGGTGATCCGAGAACCAGCCTCCCTGCGCAGTCGTCTGGCCATCGCATTGTTTGCCGCCCTGCTCACCCTGATTTACATCGTCGCACCCGGTCCGTTGGGTGACGGCGCCGAGCGTGCCGTCTACGACGCGCTGGTCAGTGCCTCGCCGCCGGTGTCGCAGGAAGCGCGCGTGGTCATCGTCGATATTGACGAGCGTAGCCTCGCCCAATTCGGCGCGTGGCCGTGGCCACGCCGCACGGTCGCGCAACTGGTTGACGAATTGATCCAGCGGCACCAGGTCGGATTGCTCGGCCTCGACATTGTGTTTCCGTTGCGCCGCGATGGCGATCTGGCGCTGAGAAAGGCACTCGACCGCCCCGGCGTCGTCATGAGCCAGACCCTGGATTTCTCAATCGTCTCCGACAACCACGTCGGTCAGCTGGCCGGCCTCGTTAACGTTGAAGGACGTCGCCTTGCGCCGCAGGCCGGTGGTTACGTCGCCAACGATGCCGGCGTGCTGCCGCCGGCCGTCGCAGTCGGGCACATCAGCCCCGTGATCGACGACGACGGGCATGTCCGCCGCATTTATCCGGTCGCCTGCGTCGCGGGAGCGTGCACGATGACCCTGGCGCTGCGCATGTATGCGCAATTGACCATGGCCGGGCAAGGCGCGCCGCGGGTAGTCTTTGCCGGTGGCGGCAGGTCGCTGCATGTCGATTTCCGCAGCGATGCGCCGCTCGACCTGCCACTCGACGCTCAACGGGCGCTGCTGGTGCCGTATCGCGTCGCCCCGGGCGGCTTCCCCGTGGTGTCGGCTGCGGATGTGATGAACCCGGCGCGCGCGCTACCCTGGCTAGAGAACAGCATCGTGCTGGTCGGCAGCTCGGCGCTCGGCGTCGGCGACCGTGTAGCGACGCCGCTGACGAAGCTGACTCCCGGCGTCGAGGTGCATGCGCAACTGCTGACTGCGCTCCTTGATCGCAGTTTCATCCGCCCGCTCCCCGGCACGTCGCCGGCATTTGTGATGCTGGCCGCCACGATCTTGCTGTCCTACCTGATATGGCCGGGACGGGGGCGCTCATTGATGCTCGGCTGGCCGTTGCTGGCACTCGGCGCCTCCACCCTGCCGCTGGCCTGGCTGCTGCTCGAGCGCGGCCTGCTGCTCCCCCTGACGCCGCTGCCGCTGCTGGTACTGGCGGTTGCGTCAATGACTATGCTGCAGCAGAACCTGGCGCTGTCGGCGCGGGTGCGCCGGCTCGGCTCCCAGTTCAGTCAGTTCCTGCCGGCGAGCCTTGTCGGGCGGCTGCTGCGTGATGCCCGCATCGGTCCCGAGACCGAGCGGCACACGATGACGGTACTGATCGTCGACGTGCGCGGCTTTACCGCCGCGTCCGAGGGGAAGACGCCGGAACAAATCGCCGGCTTCGCGCAGAAGTGTTTCGAGGTGCTGTCGGCCGAGGTCGCGCGCTATCAGGGGACGATCGAGAAATACACCGGCGATGGGTTGATGGCGTTGTGGGGCGTGCCGATGGCCGACAGGGACGCGTCCCGCGCGCGGCTGGCGGCGCCGCTGCATGTGCGGCCGGCCGCGCGCGGGACGCAGGTGGGCGGCGACGCCGGCCATGCGCGCTACGCCGCCTTGGCGGTCAGCGCAGCGGTAGCGATGCAGCGCGCGGTCGACGGGCTGTCCGGCTGGTTCGCAGATCATGGCTATGGTCAGCTGCAGCTGAGCATCGGCCTGAATACCGGCCCCATGTCGGTGGGCGTGTTCGGCGGGCAGACCCATCTGGCGTGGTCGGCGCAAGGGCAGGCATTCAATGTCGCCAGCCGCATCGAGAGCCTGACCCGTGATGTCGGCGAGCATCTGCTGATGGGCGAGGCGACTGCTCTGCTGCTGTCGCCGGAAGCGGTTCGTAAGGTTGGCGACTTTGATGTCAAAGGCGTGTCTACCCCCGTACCAGTGTATGCATTGCAAAAATAATAAATCAATTTCATACCTTGGGCTTCAGCGTGCCGCTGGCATTTCCCTCATTAAACATTCTTGATTAATTGCCGTAAGGAAATATTCGGACTTCCCTCTGCCAGAGCAATTGTTAGCTGGATCACAGTTATGAGATATAGTGCCGAAGTAAGCTGTGCGAATATAGGTTAAAAGTTCAGAATTATTTGGTTTTTCGCAATGATTGGCCGGCGAATTGCGGCGGCCCAATGCGCCAGTGCAGAAAGAATCCGTCGAACGGTTGATGTCCGAACCGGGGCGTCACTGCGCTACACAACAGGGGATTTCTCTGCGCAAGATGAAGAACTTAGTCGTTTCCCGGATCTGCTTTGTCGCGGCCATGCTGCTGTTGCCATTAGCTGCGGCGGCGGAGCCTGTGGGCAAGGTGCTGTTCGCGATTGGCGATGCTCGTCTGGCCGCGGATGGTGCGCGGGTGAAGAAAGATGACACGATTACGGCCGGACAGGCCGTTGTGACCGGCCCCAATGGTCATGTTCATATCCGTTTCATCGATGACGCCTTCGTCAGTGTGCGTCCGAATTCGCGGCTGCAAGTCGAGCAGTACGTTTATGACGAGCGCGAGCCGAAGAACAATCGCGTGCGGTTCAGCCTGTCGCAGGGCGTCGCACGCCTCATTACCGGCAAGGCAGGTCAGGCGTCGAAGGACAACTTCCGGCTGAATACGCCGGTGGCAGCTATTGGCATTCGCGGCACCGATTTTCTTGTGCAGGCTCGGGATACCGTCACCCGGGTCACTGTGCAGCAGGGGGCAATCGTCGCGTCGCCTTTCTCGGACCACTGCGCACGCGACGCATTTGGCCCATGCGGTGGTGGCCTGGCCGCGCAACTGGCTGGCTCGCTGAGCGGAAGCTACCTCGAAGTGACGCCGGACAGCAAGCCGGTGCTTCAGACGCTCGCGCCAGGCCAGTCCAAAGGCATCTTCGGATTCCCGCGCCCGGAGGAGCCTATGGTGAACACGCCGACACTGCGTGCACCGAGTGCCGAAGTATTCGGCAAGGCTTTGTACTGGGGGCGTTGGTCTGATCAGGCCGGCATTCCTGCCGGGCATGAGCTGCTGGGCAAGAATGATGTGCTGTTCCTGTACCGCGCTCAAGGCCCGGTCAGCCTGCCGCAGGGCGGAGAGTTCAGTTTTGCGCCCGTCGAAGCTGTCGGCTACGCGCGCTCGTCAGATGGCGAACTCAAACCGGCAAGCATCGTCTCGCCGACGTTGACGCTGAACTTCAACAACCACACGTACAACACGGCCCTCACTTGGGCGAGCGAAGAGCGCAGCGTCAAAATGCGCGCCGGTGGCGCCATTTCTGATGCGGGGCAATTCCTGCCTCGCGCATCGAATTCGAACATGACGATTTCCGGCGGGCTCAACAATACCGGTGACGAGGCGGCCTATGTGTTCATGCGTCGCCTCTCCGGGGACGATGCCTATGGCATGGTTCGTTTTCATAAATAGAGCAAAAATCGCCAGAGCTGACCCTGCCCAGGAAAGACCGTCGATCTCCGTTAGTAATGTTTTGCCCGCTATCGCGCGTCGTCGCACTGGTGCTGTTTTGTCTCGTCCCGCTGACGGCCTCCGTGGCTCAGCCTGCTCCACCGGATGCGCAACCCCAGAGTACTGCCAGGACTGCGACCTACCAGGATGTGATGCGCGAAGCCGCCGCTTTGCAGCGTGCGCGAAGGTTTCGTGATGCGCTGTCACTGCTGACGGAATATGAAAACGAATTTGCCGGTGATCCGTATTTCGATTACCAACTGGGTGTCGCTGCGCTCGAGGCGGGTCAGCCCGCCGCGGCCCAGCAAGCCCTGGAGCGCGCGGTGCTGGTCAGGCCCGATTTTGCCGGTGCCTGGATCGATCTGGCGCTTGCCCATGCGCGTCTCGGGGAGATCGATACCGCGCAGCAGATCGTCTCGCATATCGAAGGCAGCTTCGAGGTGCCCTTGCCCCTGCGCGAGCAGCTGAAAAATCTGCGTGCCGAGTTGGCCGCGCCGCGCCTGCGCGCTGATTGGGTCGCGCGCTCGCTGCTCGGTGCGCGCACCGGCTACCTCCAGTTGTCCGCCGGACGCGACTCCAACGCCAACCTGGGACTCGCTGCGAGCGTATTCTCGCTTACACCTGTCGGCGCACCGCCATTGCAAGTCGAGATACCGCCTGCGGCGCGCGCTTCGGCAGACGCTTACTTGCAGTTGCGCGGCGATCTGCAGCAGACCCTGCAATTCGGGGGCGCGCAAACGGGGCGACTCTACCTGACGGGCCAGTACAAGCAATTCGGACACCTCACGGAGTACAACCTGGCAGACGCTGCCTTCAATTACACCCACGAATACACGCTGCCAAAGTCCCCTGACTGGGCCGTCGAAGGTGTTGCTGGTGCCCGCACAATCGTCACCGGCGGCAATCGGCTGGCGACCATCTCAACTGCCGGCATCGGGATGGTGCGGTACGACAAACAATGTCGTTGGGGGGCGCGATTTTCCAGCGAAATCCGGGATTACGGCATGAACGGCTATGTCGATGCCGACGTGCCCACGATCAGCCTGTCGGCGACCTGTCGGCAGAGCCAGAGCCAGATTGGGCTCGTCGCCAGTCTGGCGCGCGACGAGCCTCGTGCAGCCCGGGCAGGCGGCCGTACTGACCGCTTCGAGCTTGGGGCCCACTACGCGCACCAGCTCAGCACGAAGCTCATGGTCGCTGCGTCCGGTGCGATGGGCTACTACCACGATGCGCAGGGTTACAGCCCCCTGCTTGCCAACGGTGCTATTCGGCATGTGATCCGAACTAGCTTGCGTATTTCATGGTTCTGGCAATTCGATCCTGCGCGCCCCGAGTGGATGCTGCAGGCCGAGCTGGAGCGGTTGCAAGATCGGTCCAATCTTGAGATTTTCAACTTGGACAATACCCGTGCAGCATTCGGCATTAGATATCAATATTGAATCATTTTTGCCAAAATCTCGGGATTGATGATGCCGAAGGCAGGCGGTCATCGAAACGCGGCTCGCGAATTTGTGACTCTGCCCACAAACCGTACATAGAATAAAACCTAATATCTTGCGAGGCTACGACGAATGCCGGTGAAGTTTGCCGCCTTTCAGAATCGAGGACGTTAGCCAGGATGTAACACCAAACGCAGTTCAACTCACAGGAGCAAACCAAATGGCGAATACGTCATCTTACGTTCGCGTAGATGGTGATCGTGTCGATAATCCGACCGACGACACCACGTACATTTTCAATGAGACCGCAACGCTCAAAACCTTCACTCTGGCCGGCCAATCCGATGGCGACACCATCGCAATCAGCGGCCTGAGCACCGATTTCAAGGCCAAGGTAAAGAACAACCTGCTCACGCTGACCGGACTGAAGAACGGCGCTTCGGCTGGCTCGATCATCAAGATCCAACTCGACAACTCGAACGGCGGTGCTACCGATCTCGTCTTCCTCGACGGGAAGATCGACGCGCAATTCACTCCGAAAGAACCCGGTGGATTGAAGGGTGACTGGGTCATCGGTGGCGTTAACGTCGCCAAGAAATACAATTTTGCAGTTAATGCTGGCGAATACGCAATTGACTCGTCGTTTACCTACGCTGACGCTGCTTACGCAGCCAGCGGCGCGTTGGACTCGCAGCGCTACCTGCTGACGACGGACACCGACGACATCGAGATCACCACCGACAATACGTTCGATCTGGTGCGTGGCATCATCGACTACGAAGGCGAAGACAGCGACCATTCGACCGTTACGACGCTCGATACCATCATCGGTAACGGCCATACTGCGCTCGAAATCGGTGTGCACGATATCACCCCGGGTCACGAAGCCGACTACATATGTTTGTCGGGCGTTGACAGGCTGATGATCGTTGATGGCGATGATTGCAGTTCTGCGTACCTTTGCATGGACGCCAGCACCTACGGCGATGACATCAGCTTCGTTTCGCTGGATGGCAACGGTGACATGGATCTCTGCATCTGCAACCTGGACTTCACCGGCCAGCTCGAAGTTGATAACTCCAACAACTGCGCATGCATCGAGCTCGGCGGCATTTCTGGCGGGCTGGCGTTTGATGTGTCCGTAACGAACTGCTGCAGCTACAGCGGCACCAGCGAAGCGATTGTCGGCGTTGGTGGCATCTCGATGGAGACGCGCACTTGCAGCTCGATTTACGTTGACATCTGCCAGACTGCATGCGCCAGCTCGCAGGACCTGACGATCGGTAACATGCAGATTGGTGGCCTCACTATGGACGCCGATGTCGACAGCATCGTTAGCCTCGATATGTGCAACTACGCGTGCGTAAGCCACACCGGCGACGCGACGGTCGGTCATCTGTCGCTGGGTAACGTCGATATCACGCTCGGTGACTACGCATGCGGTTGCATTACTTTCACCAACTGCGCAGAGGCAAGCTGCGGTGATGCCACCGCAGGTGACCTGACGATCGGTGATGTGACGATTTCAGGCGGTTACGACGTCAACTTCTGCAATTATGTTTATAACACCGCCGATGCCGCCTACGGCGCGGCAACTGTGGGCAGCCTGACGATCGGCGATGTCGATATCGAAATCGGCGATTGCGGATGCGTGTACGGCTCCATGATTAATTACGCAGAAGCTTGCTGCACCGGAGCAGAGGCGACGGCGGGTGATCTGACAGCCGGCAACATCAGCTTCAAGGCCGGCGACGACTATTGCTACTGGCTGGGTCTGTACAACAGCGCCTACGCTTCGACCGACGGAGCTGTCGCTACGGTGGGTAATATCACGGTTGGCGATCTCGCATTTGACGTCGGAACGAACGGCTCGGTGTGTTTCGATGCGCTGAACGACGTCTGTGCTTACTATTGCGGCGAATCTGTTGCGGGCGACGTGACCATCGGCGACTTGGACCTGGCAGCGGCCTCGAGCGGCTACTTCGCGATTCAGGTCGGTAACTATACGAATACCGCCTGCACCGGTGCGTCTGCTACTTCTGGTAATGTGTCCATTGGCAACGTCAATGTCCAGATGAACGGTGTGTACAACACGTTCTCCATGACGGCCACCAACTGGGCCTATGCCTGCACCAGCGCTTCGGTCGGTACGACGACGATCGGCGACATCGATGTGTATGGCGGTGCTGATTCCTACGTATGCCTGATTGTCAACCACTGCGCTTCCGCAAGCGACGCGTGCGTTGGGGACCTGACGATTGGCAATGTCAGCGTTCAGATCGAGAACGAAGGAACCAACGATTGTGGTACCGCTTACCTTGATATCGGCGTGTGCGCGACGAACGTCGGTAACATCACCATCGGCGACGTCATGATGACGGGCGGCACCTGCGCGTGGGTCGGCGTGACGCTGTCGGTCGATGCATCGTGCGGTTCCATCGGCGAAGTGTCGATCGGCGATGTCTGCATTGGCGCTGTGGCGGACGGCAGCGGCCAGTACTACGCATGCTTCTGCGCAGAAGACAACATTGGTAACGTCGATTACGGCAATATCGTCGTCGATGTCAATGGCGACGACGCAGAAATTTGCGCAACTGTGTGCTTCTCGGCCGACTATGGCAACATTGGCGACATCGTGATGGGCGACCTGGTTGTGGACGTTTCGGGCGACGATTCGTGTGCCTGCCTCTGCATCGACTTCTCGGTCGAAGATGATATCGGCAATGTGACGATTGGCGACATCGAGATCAACGCAATCGGTGTATGCGCGTCTGGCTACTTTGTGAACGAAATCACGAATTGCTATGGCGATATCGGTAACATTACGTATGGCAACATCTCGATCGTCGCGGATGGCGAGGACGCATATGCGTACGCCTGCATCACGGCATCGGGCAGCTGCTACCGCGACATGGGCACCTACACGGTAGGCGACGTCAACATCAGCGTCTCGGGCGAAGGTGCATGCGCGTATCTGTCGATGTCGGTCACGTCTGCGGAAACCCAGGGTCAGACGACGGTCGGTGACATCAATATCGCTCTCGATATCGCTGTGTCGTCTGCAGCCGACATTGCGGCCAGCGATTATGCCTATGCCTACTACTGCATGTGTTCGTGTGCGGACGACGTGGTCATCGGTGATATCTCGGTATCGGCTGCCGAAGTAACCGCCGACTACGACGATGATGCTGACGTTTGCGTCTTCATCGGCCTGTGCGCCTACTCGGGCGACCTGCATATTGGCAACGTTACCGTCGATGGCGGCTACAGCAACGGCGCCGTGGCGGACAACTTCGGCGAACTGCGCAGTTGGCTGGAGATCTGCTACGACGACGAGGCTTCGATCGGTAACATCGACTACAGCGCGTACCAGTCATGCGCCTGCATCGATATCGACGATCTGGATGGCGCGGCGATCATCTGGGCTGCTCAGGATGACACGTGCATCTACCTGAACGACTCCAAGAACACGGTTTACCTTGGTGACGGGACGGATTTGGTTGTCGTCGGTGAGAATGGCGCGGATCCGACCCTGGTGACGGGCATCGACGTGATCCATAACTTCACTGCAGGTGACGATGTCATTGAAACGAATGGCACCAGCCTTGCAACCGGTGTTGCGGCGAACTACACCCAGTTCCTGTCAAGTGCAGCTACCCAGTTGGCTGGCGGTTACGACGTGTATGTCGCAAGGTTCGGTGGCGACACCTACATCGCGGTTGATACCGGCAGCAACGCGGTTGACTACGTGGTGAAGCTGGTTGGCGTGACCGATGTTCTGGCAAACGCTGATGTTGGCATTTAATTAGATCTAATCATTTGTCAACCTGAAAGAGGGCAGCAATGCCCTCTTTCTATTTGTAAAGTCATCATGGCTGATCTACGAAAAACCCTGGAAAAAGTCGAGTCGCTGAAAAAGCAGCGAAAATTTCTGGAAGCGATGGAACTCAATCGCAAAGCCCAGAAAGAATTCAAGAATGCGCGGCCGGTGTTGATTCAATTCGCGCAACTTCAGGAAATTTATAAGCGGTATCCCATTGCGCTTGACCTCTATCGTTCATTGCGCGACGAGACGCAGAATGCGGGCAAGCCGACCGAGCTGGCCGTACTCATTGGCATAGGTAGATGCTTGCTAGCGGAATCGCAGTACAAGCTCGCTGCTGAAACCTTTACGCAGCTGCAAAAAGACCACGCGAAGCAACCCGATGTGTTGACCGGGTTGGCCACCTGCTTGCGTCACGCTGACAAACTGGAGCAGGCTGAAAAACTTGTAGCTGGTGCATTATCGTTGGCACCGACGCACAGTCATGCCCTTTATGAAATGGCCCAGATCAAGCTGGCCAAGAACGAGAACGAACAGGCAATCGAGTGTCTTGAGAAAAATTTGCGGCGCCAGGACCTCCACGGCGACTCAATTGACCTTTGGATTGCGACGCTCGCAAAATTGGAGCGGAACCGCTACGCACAAGACACGCTTGAGTCGCTCTCGAAGAAGTATCCCGATGTTCTCGAATTCGTTTACGGATTTGCGGTATTGGCGAACCGTGCCGGAGAAACTACGTTGGCGCGCCCCGCGTTCCAGCGCGCGCTGAAACTCAGCCCGAGCAATGGACGGATTTACTATGAACTAGGTGTCCTTGAGCGTGTCGCGGGCAATCTGGAAAAGTCGCAGGAAATGATCGGCAAGGCACTGGATTTGCAGCCAGATAATCCGGCCGCCATCCGGACGTACGGAAGCGACCTGAAATACGCTTACGGTGACGAGAATTACAAACGTCTGAATTATGTTGCGGCGAAATTCTCAGACTTTACTCCGATTGACCAGATACACCTGCATTACGCACTGGCCAAGGCGCAGGAGGATGTCGGTGAAATGGATGCGGCATTCCGACACTACGAAGTGGCCGGCGCCAAGAAGCGCAAGCTCGAGCCCTACAAGGAGCGCGAGGCAGCGAGGATGATTCAGATCATTCCGCAAGTGGTGACCCATGCACGTCTCGAAGAGACAAAGCAGGTGGGTTGTGACAGCGATGTACCCGTCTTTATTCTCGGGATGCCGCGTTCCGGAACCTCGCTGATGGAGCAGATTCTATCGGCGCATCCTGATATTTTCGGTGCTGGCGAACTGAAAATCCTCCCCTCTGTAATGGAGAATATTCAGGTTGGCGGGAACCGTCTTCGCTTGGGCGATCGCGAACCAATCTTTACCTATGATCAAAATGCCACTTGGGCGATGCGCGGACAGGCATATGTCGATCGCCTTCACAAGTTGGCTGGCGAAAATCGCTACAAGCGCATTGTCGACAAAATGCCGGGCAACTTCAATTTTGTCGGCCTGATTCACGCGATCTTGCCGAACGCGAAGATCATTCATAGCCGACGTCACCCGGTCGAAACCTGCCTGTCTTGTTATCGCATCCATTTCGCCGAAGGGCATCAGTGGACTTATCAGTTGCAGGAACTCGGCCGTTTCTACAAGCGTTACTGGAACCTGATGAAGTATTGGCGGGAAGAATTCCCGGGCGTGATGTATGAGGCAGTCTACGAAGACAACGTGGCGGATGTCGAGTCATCGGCGAAGCGCCTGATCGACTACCTTGGACTGGAATGGAATGATCGTTGCCTTGAGTTCTACAATGTCGATCGCCCGGTCAAGACGGCCAGCGTGACCCAGGTACGCAAACCAATTTACAAGACGTCGACCAATCGTTGGCGCAAGTACGAGAAATACCTCGGACCGTTGCTCGATGAACTCGGAGACATCGTTCCGCAGTATGAGGCTGAAATAGCGCACTTGCTTGAAAAATAATCTTAGCGATGAAACTGAAGTACGACGCGAAAGCTGACCGAATGAGGCTGGTGGTCGAGCGCGACGATCAGCCGCCGTGGGTTTTCTGGCTGAAGCGGAATCAGCATCTGGCATGGTTGGCTCGACTATCGACCCTGGCTGCCCAATTGGGCAGCGGGACGGCTGCCGGAGAACTCACTCACCGGCCTTCACGTACGCAGAAGAAGGATCCGCTAATTGATGCGATGGTTCCCGACGAACTGGACGCAATTCGTGCGCGTTTTGACGGAGAAAGTGTCCGTGTAATTTTTATCCGTGCACAGGGCGGGCTGGCGATCAAGCTGACAGTGCCGGGCATGCTGCAGTTGCAGGAAATGCTCACCATACAAGCAGAGCGGGCCGGATGGGATCCCATTGCTGGCCTCCACCGGCTAGAGGCTATGGCCGCGGCCCGGGTCGCCATTGACAAGAGCAAGGATGATATTGGCTGAATCCAGCTGCTGTGCTGGGCGGACCGATGCATTGTTCAGCTTGCCTTCCTATCGACAGTATGGCGAAGCCGAGGTACATCCCAATCTGAGCAGGAAACATTGAATATGCAAAAACCAAATCTCTATCCAATTAAAGGGGGGATCGGGAAATGCGTCGTTTTTACTGCCCTGATCGAAAAGCTTGTGAAACAAACAGGCCGCAAGATCGTGGTCGGGAGCGGATTTCCCGGTGTGTTTGCGTCACACCCCCTGGTCGCCGGGACCATGAAGGGTATCAGTGCCGAAGCCATCACGCCTGTGGCCGACAAGTTCGAGGACATTGTTATGCGCGAGCCCTACGTCAGCCGATACTGCAAGGGCGATCGGCATATTCTGGACGAGTGGGCGCGGCTCTACGGACTGGAGCCATTCGAGCACGGCGGTTACCATGCGCAACCGGATCTCGTGATCAACGAAGCGATTACAAAAGCTGCCGAGTCGCTCCGCGAAAAAATAAATAAGCCATTTTTCATAGTTCAATGGACAGGAGGACAACCTCCCGGCAACTTCAAAAGCGATAAAAAATATCCGGTGAATTCGCTGACACAGGCCCGCAATGTCAGAAATTATAGGGAAATTATGCTGGCGCTAGCGGAAGCTTATCCAAGTCATTTATTTCTATTGTATGCATTGCCGAACGAGCCTGTCGAAATTCCGGAGGCACTCAGGGGGCGTGTCGGACGTGCCCGCGCACCAGCACTCGCGTATGCGGAGTTGTTAAAGTACGCCGACGGATTCGTCGGGCTTGACAGCAGCCTGCAGCACTTCGGAGCCTCCAGACAGATCAGGAGAAAGGGGGTAGTGCTATGGGGACAAAAGACGACTCCTGACAAAATTGGTTACGCCTTTCATGCCAATTTGAGCAGTGTGGCTGAAAAAGAGGTCTTCGTGCCGCCGAAGGCGGTGCTTGATGCCCTTGAAAAAATTGCACAGGTGCGTCGATGATATTGCGTGCGCGGACGTAATTCGAGTGAATGAACGACTGGCCTTGAAACCAGAGTACCTGAAAGAAAACGGTCGTAATCCGGTCGCCGATCCATTCTGCGTCCCGCTAGCCGGCGTTGCGTTGAAGCTGTCATTTCATCGCTTATGGAATATCTGGCTGCTCTTCACTGGCTTCACAAGGCATCACTGGCCTGAAGATACAATCTGCCTGAATCTCCTGAGCTGCCTCCGCAATGTTGGGGTAGTCGTGCTACCTTCGGTTTCGTTTTAAGGACGAAAAATATTGCGAATTCGTTGGCTAATTGTTTATTGGACAATGCCGTAATGGTTGTGCTAAGCCATGTCACCCTTGCACTCCGCGTATTGAGTAAGCCGCCGGGAGCGGCACAGATTGCAGCCTGCGAGGGGTCATTGCACAATAATCTTCCACAAAGGTAGAAAATTCATCTTGTTTTGCACGGATTCAGCTCGAATAAACAGGCAGATGTAATGCACGAAGAAATCAAAAAACTCCCGGGTGCGCGCGTGTTGGTAGTCGGTGATGTCATGCTCGATAGTTATTGGCATGGCCCGGCGCTAAGAATATCGCCGGAGGCTCCGGTTCCGGTCGTCAAGATTGACTTGCAGGAGGCGCGCGTCGGCGGTGCCGGCAACGTGGCTCTCAATGCGGCCGTGCTGGGTGCGTCAACGCATCTATTGGCCTTGGTAGGCCAAGATTCGGCGGCAGACCAGATCGAAGCACTGCTTAGTGCGAGTCGGATCCACACGTTGCTCCAGCGCGTCGCGAACAGCAAGACCATCACCAAGCTGCGTGTGCTCTCCCGCAACCAGCAATTAATTCGACTTGACTTTGAAGATCATTTCCCGGAATGGGACTCGGAGGCGCTGCTCGCCGAATTTTCTCGTTGCCTCCCAGACGTCGATGTCGTGGTGCTGTCTGATTATGCGAAGGGTGCGTTGCGCCGGTCACGCGATCTCATCTTGGCTGCTCGACTTGCCGGCAAGATCGTCATCGTCGACCCCAAGGGAGAAGATTTCGAACGTTATCGAGGCGCAAGCCTGATCACCCCGAACTTGTCTGAATTTGAGGCGGTCGTCGGCCGATGCGAGACGGAAGCCGAAATCGAGCGCCGCGGCACCGCCCTGCGAGACAAACTTGAACTCGATGCCGTCCTCGTGACGCGCAGCGAAAAGGGCATGACCCTGCTCGAGCGCGGGCAGCCGCCTTTGCACCTGCCTACCCGCGCTCAGGACGTATACGACGTTACTGGGGCTGGCGATACGGTGGTTGCGACATTGGGCGCAGCACTGGGCGCAGGTATGCCGCTGAAAGAGGCCGTGATTTTGTCCAATGTCGCCGCAGGCATCGTGGTGGCAAAACTGGGCACGGCAACTGTCACGCCGGCAGAACTCGAGCATGCATTACATGCGAGCTCTGCTGGCAGCCAGCAAAGCTTGTGCACCGAGGACGTGCTGGCCATGCGAATGGCCAGTGCGCGTGCCAAGGGTGAGCGCATCGTTATGACGAATGGATGTTTCGATATTCTGCACCCGGGACATATTGACTATCTCGAGAACGCCCGCGCACTGGGCGATCGGCTTGTCGTCGCTGTGAATGATGACGATTCGGTCCGCCGCCTGAAGGGGAATTCGCGTCCGGTCAACTCGCTGTCTAGCCGCATGCGTATGCTTGCCGCCCTCGCATGCGTCGATTGGGTGGTGCCGTTCAGCGAGGATACGCCGGAGCGCCTCTATTGCCGGCTGCTGCCAGATGTTCTCGTGAAGGGCGGCGATTACTCAGAGGATGACGTTGCCGGTGGAGATTGTGTCAGGTCAGCAGGCGGACAAGTTCGCATTCTCGAATTTTTACCCGGACACTCTACAACCTCCCTCATTCGGAAGATTCAGGGCAGCGAGCCGACTACGGAAGCAATATGATTATCGTCACGGGCGGTGCCGGCCTCATCGGCAGCAATATCGTCTCCGCGCTTAACCGGCGGGGACGGCAGGACATTATGGTCGTTGATCATTTGAAGAACGGCCACAAAATGCACAATCTCGCTGATCTGGATATTTGCGATTACATGGACAGGGACGATTTCCTGGTGCGTGTGTGCGATCGGCGCGACTTTGGTACCGTTGATGCCGTCTTTCACCTCGGAGCCTGCTCTGCGACAACGGAGTGGGATGGCCAGTTCGTGATGCGCAATAACTTCGAATATTCGAAACAACTATTGCATTGGTGCCAAGAGATTGGTGCTCAGTATTCGTATGCTTCTTCGGCCTCAGTATACGGGCTCGCCGAGAACGGATTCCGAGAAAACAGATCCTGCGAGAGGCCTATTAACATGTATGCGTATTCGAAATTCCAGTTTGACCAATATGTCCGAAGCATACGCGGACACTTGCGGCGGCAGGTAGTAGGTTTCCGTTACTTCAATGTGTATGGTCCGCGTGAGGCGCACAAAGGGGCGATGTCGTCGACCCCCTTCCATTTCAATAATCAGGTCCTTGCATCCGGGGTCTGCAAGCTGTTCGAGGGCACTGACGGGTATGAAAATGGCGGGCAGCAGCGCGACTTTGTGTATGTCGAGGATTGTGCGGCTGTCAATCTTTGGTTCATGGATAATCCGGAGAAGTCGGGCATTTTCAATCTCGGCACTGGGCGCGCGCGATCGTTCAATGACATTGCCAACGCTGTGTTGGCCTGGCACAAGCAGCATCGTAAAGTGGATGCTCGTATCGAGTACGTTCCCTTTCCACAGCATCTTAAAGGGGCATACCAGAGTTATACGCAAGCCGACCTGACCGCGTTGCGGGCAGCAGGATATGACGGTCGCTTCCACGACGTCACTGAGGGTGTGGCGAAGTATATGGATTGGCTGAACGCTGGTAACCCGGCGCGGCGTTGCGCAACGTGAGCGCAACTTGGCCCGCCCCGGCTTTTCCACGCCGCACCATTTTCCTTGATCGGGACGGTGTTATTAATCTGGACAAGGGATATGTCCATCGGTGGGAGGATTTTGAATTCGTCCCGGACGCCGTCAATGCGATGAGGTTGCTGGTCAGTGCCGGGTACCAGATTGTCGTAATTACCAACCAGTCGGGGATCGCGAGAGGCCTGTTCAGCGAGGAGCAATACCTGTCGCTGACAGCCCGCATCCGGGAAGCGCTGTTTGTCGAAGGCATTCCTCTGCTCGACGTGCTCTACTGCCCCCATCATCCGAAAGGCATTATCCCGAGGTACGCGATCGAATGCAATTGCAGAAAGCCGGCCCCCGGACTGCTGCTGGAAGCTGCACGTAGACACTGCATCGATCTTTCAGGGGCGGTGTTAGTCGGCGATAAGCCCTCGGATATTTTCGCTGGCCGGAACGCGGGCATTGGTCATGCATATCTGGTGCAGTCGGATAACGATGAGAGCTTGGATCAACTGAAGGAAGCCGACGCGGTGTTCCCTGATTTGTATTCATGCACAAGATGGTTGGTACGAGCGGAGTCGCAGACCGACAGCTCGCCATCCTGAACCGGTGGGCAGAGTTGCCGGTTACCTAGTCCATGCCTTTGTTCTTTTCGACCACACGGGCAAGCTAGCCTAGATGCACGAAATCGTATCGGGTAGATACCCCAAAGGGCAACCGGCATTCACCCTGTTTTCGCCTCGGCCGTTTTTCCTGCAAGGAGGTTGGCTAACCTTCGTTCGAGGTTTGGAGCTTCGCGTTTTTGCAGACGGGCCTCGGTGTATGACCGGATCGCAGCTTCGTGTTGACCTACAGCCTCATATGCCAGCCCGAGGTTCCAATGCAACCCGAAATGGCCGAGTCCCAGTTGGCTGGCGCGCTGAAAGTACGTGACAGCTTCACTCGGCCTTCCCGTGAGTCGGCATAGCAAACCGAGGTTGTACCAAGCCAGCGAATTCTTCCTGTCGCGGCCTACGCAATGGCGCAGACACTGTTCTGCCTGACCGAATTGATTGTTTTTAAGCAGGATAACGCCAAGAAGAAAAAATGCATGGGTATCGCCGGGAGCCACAGCTCGACGAACCAGATCTTCTGAGCGGGATCGCGCTTCATCCATCTGTCCATCGTTGATCAGCTGCCATATCTTTCGATGCTCGACGCTGGCGGGAGGAACCTCCGTGTTGATCTCGTTGATTCGACCGTCGCGCAGCGCGGATTCGAAGCGCTCAACAAAATCATATGCTGGGGGAGCCAGCAGCTGATCAATATGATCGATGCAGAAATCCTGGAAATACCCCACGAACAGGTCGCGGATGGTTTTGTGCATTCCTCTTGCGTAGACCTCAGGCGGTGTCAGGGACTTGTCATGCAGATAAAATCGTTCGAGTCCGATCACCATGAATTCTTCCTGCACCATACGCAGGCGCTCTTCTACGGAGAGCAATTCGAACAGATCGACATCGATTTTTGCCAGTGACAGATCCCGTTTGCAGCGCTTGTACAGGGGCTGATTCAATTCGTGTGCAACAGCCTCATGCAGGTCATCGTGCACATAGGTCCGGACATGGTCCGACAGGTCAAAAAAATCTTCATTGCGGACGGAGAGCGAGAATCGTTGCCGGTTTAGCATGTAGCGCGACTGGCATTCCCGCTTCCGTGTTAAGTAAAACGTCTGCTCCTCGGAGCCGATCGGACTGATCAGGGGCTTGAGTTGGATAATGTCACGGATAGTCTTGTCATAATGCACAGGGACGTTGGCATGGGCGCGCTTGATGAGGTACAAGACTTCAAGCGACGGGACAAGCACTTCGGCGTCGAGCACCCGACCCATTGGCCTGCACAGCTCGGCCAGCATTTGATCGGACGGAGACTGTTCGAAATCTATTTCGACACGTTCCAGAGGCGACGAGCCATTTAGATAAAAAACGTGCCTGTGGCCATGTTCCTGATGCTCGCCTTCAATTATGTCTAAGCATCGTTCTCGGAACGCATCGATTTCCGGAGGACTACCAATCAGGTCGAGGTCTCTTACTTCATGAAAAGGCCGTTGACCTAGCAGCGCCAGGGCATAGGAGCCGATCACAATCATTTTTTTCTATCCTGTCAATTGCCAGCCGGATTCCCCGCAGTTCAACGCCCCTTGCTTCTGGTGATTCTTCTAAGTGCTTCCACGACGCTCTCGGGGGCTACGACGACTTCATCTTCCACGGAACTGCTCAGGTTGGTATGAAATGCATAGCCGATCCGCTCGGGCGTAGTTTTTTTCCCCCAGAGGACGACCCCTTTTCTGTCAATCTGGCGGGCTGCGCCGAAGTGCTGCAAGCTGCTGTCCAGCGCGACGAATCCATCGGAATGCTTCAGAAGTTCGGCGTAAGCCAGCGCATGTGCATTAGCTCGGGCAATCCGTCCCTTGAGTCGCTCGGGCATTTGAACCGGCTCATTTGGCAGCGCGTAAACCAGAAACAAATGTTCTGGAAACGCTTTGGCCAAGGCGGTCATGATCGCTTGATAATTTTTTACGTTACGGCCACGAGTGAGGGGGTTGTCCGGGTACTTTCCAGTACGCTTCACGTTTTGCGGCGGCTGTCCGCCTGTCCACTGGACGATGAAAAATTTTCTCTTCAACTGCGATTTAAGCTTTGCTGCCTGTTCTGCAAGTTGCGCCCCAACATACAGATCCGGGCGAGCATTGAATCCACCGTTTTTCAGAGGCGGCAGGCCATAAAGCTTTGCCCATTCGTCCAGGATATGACGGTCACCTTTGCAGTAATTGCTGACGTACGGTTCGCGCATCACGATGTCGTCGAATTTGTCAGCGACCGGTGTAATTGCTTCTGGCGTGATTGATGCCATCACTGCAGCAACTTTCGGGTGAAACTTGAAAACGATCGGGAAACCGCAGCCGACAGCAATTTTTTTCCCATCACGCGCTGCGAGCGGTTCAATCAAGGCGGAAAAAGCGACGGATTTGCCGATGCCGCCTTTGATGGGATACAGGTTGGGTCTTGGATCAGTCATAGTCTCGGCAGAGTAATTTTTTTAATTGGAAAATTGGTAGGGTTGATATTTGGCATTGAATTTCCGCACGTCCTTGAAACGCGCAAGAGTTGGATGGCGTCAGAAGTCCGCACTTCCTGTATGGATTAAACGGTGCTGCGTCCAGCAGTGGATGCTGCCGCCTAGATCACGCCAGCGTTTGCAAAATGCATAATCCTCTGAAAGATAGCGGCGCGAGTCCGGTTCGATCATGCATTCGAAAATCCCGACACAATGCTCCGATGGTGCAAATTTCGCATAACCCGCAACATCATTCGTATATGCTAATGAGTCACGGTAGTGATCACGCATCCTCTCCAGCACGGCACGATCCATCATGAGAAACCCCGTCGCCAATGCGTTGACTTCGAGCCAGCCGTCCTGGTGTTTCGGCGCACCCTCGGCGCGATTGATAGTGAATATCAGCGAGCTATTCCGGAGCTCGGCAGGCTTGAAACGTTCACTGTGAGGGCGATTTACAAATCTCGCGACGCGCTCCCAGTCCACTTTTTTGGTGGGGTACGGGATTCCGCAAACCGACTTGCCACTTTCTAGCAATTTGAGCACGGCAGCTGCGGGCCAGGTAATGTCCGCGTCGATGAACATCATTTTATCGAAATCTGACGAAAGGAAATGCGCCGCCATATTGTTGCGTGCACGAGTAATCAGCGATTCATTTCCGAGAGTTTCGACCTTGACGCGGTGGCCATGCGAACGCAACAAGTCGACGGTCGCCATGATGGAGTGGAGATAGCCTTCACCCAGAACTTTCCCATAGCACGGCGTGCAGATCATTAAAGAGGCCATATTTTTTACGATGATTTTTAGTGCGGGACGGACAGTTTTGGCTTCCGCCAGAAGAGAGGAAAACAGTGGCTAGTTTTCACTTGGCAGCCGCTGACAATTAAAACCCAGACCGACCTCCCCCGAGGCATATGTTGGTAGACTTTTCCGACGCCGAGGAGGCAAATCGGCCAAGGTCGGGTGCCATGCTGAGGCCGGACTTGAGTGCGCCCCCGGAAAGACAAGGATACTTATGGCGCGTCCCACAGTTTACAATACGCCGTATTTCGCATCACCTTTAATTGACGCTGGCGCGTCAGGGTTATTGAATGCGCCGGACCGCAAATTGAGGGGCCGCGCATTTATCGGAGTGCCTCCGACTTCTGCATCGCGAACTTCGGCAAGCCAAAGGTCGCGATGAGCGCGCGGTGGCTGTCAGGACACTTAATATTATGGATGTGATGCTGATCGCCGCAGGCGCCCTGACCGGCCTGCTGGTGGGACTGACCGGCGTCGGTGGCGGTGCGCTGATGACACCGCTGCTGCTGATTTTCTTCGGTGTTGCGCCGCTGTCCGCAGTCGGTACCGACCTGTGGTTTGCGGCGACCACCAAGCTGTTCGCCACCCGCGTGCACCACGGCCATGGCCTGATCGACTGGCAAGTGGTCAAGCGCCTGTGGGCTGGCAGCCTGAGCGCGTCCGCACTGACGCTGGTGTGGATGAAGCTGCATCCGGTCGATGCGAGCGCCGTCATGCTCCTGAAGACGGCCATCGCGGCGGCTGTGGTGATCACTGCGCTCGGCATGCTGTTCCAGCGACCTTTGCAGGCGCTCGGTCGCCGCCTGCGCACAACGGATGGCGAGCATTTCAAGGCCGCGCAAGCGCCACTGACCCTGCTGGCTGGCGCCGTGCTCGGCGTGCTGGTGACGCTGACCTCGGTCGGTGCCGGTGCTCTTGGGGCTGTCTTTCTCGCTTACCTGTATCCGTTACGCCTGACGCCGCCGCGCCTGATCGCGACGGACATCGTGCATGCGATTCCGCTGGCGATTTTTGCGGGACTCGGGCATCTTCTCATCGGCAACGTCAACTTCAGCCTGCTCGGCAATTTGCTGGTGGGCTCGATACCGGCGGTAATCATCGGCGCGATGCTGTCAGCACGTCTGCCCCACGCCTTTCTGCGCGGTGCGCTGGCAGTGGTGCTGCTGTCGATCGGCTGGAAACTTTGGTGGACTGTAGGACGATGAGCATGACAAGGGAACAACTCGACACACTGTGCCGGATCGCCGAGGCGGCCGGACGCGAGATCATGGCGGTCTACGAGACAGGCGGCCAAACCTGGCAAAAGGATGACGCGTCGCCGCTGACGGAAGCTGACCTGCGCGCGGATCGCGCGATACGCGCCGGACTGGAGGCGCACTTCCCCGGGGTGTTCATCCTGTCGGAAGAATCCGTGTCCTCCGGTCCGGCAGCGGGCGATCAGTTTTTTCTGGTCGATCCGCTCGACGGTACCAAGGAATTCATCAAGCGCAACGGTGAGTTCACCGTCAACATCGCGCTGGTCGAGCACGGTACGGCCGTCGCCAGCGTCGTTCTGGCGCCGGCGCTCGGTGAACTCTATTTTGGCGCGCACGGGCTCGGCGCATGGAAGCGCGATGCGTCCGGCCTGAAGGAAATCCGCACAGCCCTGCGCGATCCGGCACGGCCGCTGCGCGTGATCGGCAGTCGTTCGCATGGCGGCGAACGCCTCGAAGCCTGGCTGGCGACGCTGGAGCAGGAACACAGCTTTGTCGCGGCCGGCAGTTCGCTGAAGTTTTGCCGGATCGCCGAGGGCAGCGCCGACATTTATCCCCGCTTCGGACCGACCAGCCAGTGGGACACCGCGGCGGCACAGTGCGTGCTCGAAGCAGCCGGTGGCGCCGTCACCGACCTTGAGGGGCAGCCGTTGCGCTATGGCCTCGATCGGCCAGTGCTGAATCCGGAGTTTATCGCGGTCGCGGGATAGCGGCTGGCCAGATTCTGCCGGCGGCCCGGAAGTCCGAGCCGCCGCACGCTCCGAGGGCAAGGTGCCATGAACATCCTGTTTATCCACCAGAATTTTCCCGGCCAGTTCAAGTTCCTCGCGCCGGAGCTGGCGCGGCAGGGGCATCAGGTCAGCGCGCTGCTGATGCGCAAGGTGGATGCTCCGCAGTGGCAAGGTGTGCGCCTGTTCCCGTATGCCGCTGCACGCGGCTCCACGCCGGGCGTGCATCCGTGGCTGTCCGACTTCGAGACCAAAACCATCCGCGCCGACGCCTGTTTTCGCGCCGCGCTGCGCCTGAGAGCGCAGGGCTATGTGCCGGACGTGATCATCGCGCATCCCGCATGGGGCGAAAGCCTGTTCGTCAAGGATGTCTGGCCGCAGGCAAAGCTCGGTATCTATTGTGAATTTTTCTATCGCGCCGAGGGCGCCGATGTGGGCTTCGATCCCGAGTTCGGCGCGCCCGACGAGGGTACGCCTTGTCGATTGCGACTGAAAAATTTGAATTACCAGCTGCACTTCGAGATTGCCGATGCTGGCCTCGCGCCGACCGAATGGCAAGCCAGCGGTTTCCCGCAGCCGTTCCGCAGCAAGATCGCCGTCATTCATGACGGCATCGACACCGGCGCCGTGGCGCCGGATCCGGACGTACGCCTGCAGCTGACAGGCGGGCTGGCACTGACGCGGGCGGACGAGGTCGTGACCTTCGTGAACCGCAACCTCGAACCCTATCGCGGCTATCACGTCTTCATGCGCGCGCTGCCCCGGCTGCTGGCGGAGCGGCCGCATGCGCAGGTGCTGATCGTCGGCGGCGACGGCGTCAGCTATGGCGCACAGGCGCCGGACGGCAAGACGTGGCAGGACATCTTCGCTACCGAGGTACGCCCGCGCATTGCGGAGGCCGACTGGTCGCGCGTGCATTTCCTCGGCAACCTGCCCTACCCGCAGTTCGTGCGCCTGCTGCAGCTGTCGACGGTCCATGTTTACCTGACTTATCCGTTCGTGCTGTCGTGGAGCCTGCTGGAGGCGATGAGCGCCGGGTGCGCGATCGTTGCCAGCAACACGGCGCCGCTGCGCGAGGCAATACGGCATGGCGAGACTGGCCATCTGGTCGATTTCTTCGATGCCGATGCGCTGGCCGCGGAAGTGGCCGCCCTGCTGGCGGATCCCGACGCACGCCGGCAGCTGGGCCGCAATGCGCGTGAATTCGCACGCCAACATTACGACCTGCAGGCGGTCTGCCTGCCGGCGCAGCGGGGCTGGGTGGAAGCGATGGCCCGCAGTGAGGCTGCGGGTTAGCCTGCCATTCAAGTCTGCCGCGACGCGGCCGATAATTCCGTCATCTGTTCCCCCGCCGATGACGCGCATGCCTTCTTTTTCCTATAACGGCCATACCTACGACATCATCGCCACGGCCCTGTCTTGGGCGCAGGCTGGCGCCGAGGCCGAGCGCCGTGGCGGCTATCTGGCGATCATCTCGACGGCAGAGGAAAATCTCGCGATCTACCAGCATGCCGCCACCTTGCTCGGCCGTGCGCCGTCCGCACCGGACGGTGGTGGCTCGCGCTATGTCTGGATCGGTGGTGCGGACCTGCAGGCGGAGGGCGACTGGCGCTGGAGCGACGGCAGCGCGCTGGGCAGCGGCTATGTGAACTGGGGCGCAGGCTCATGGGGCGAAGAACCCGATGATGAAGGCGGGCAGGATGCGCTGGCCATGGGGCTGGAGCGCTGGCCGAACGGCACGGGTGGCCTGGGCACTGGCGGGCAGTGGAATGATCTTGCAGCGGACAACTTGCTGTATTTCGTGGTCGAGCATGGCGCAGTCGACGATCCGCGGGTCATTGGAACGGTGCTGTACTCGTCATTTGCCATCGCTGCGCTGCCGGCCGCACTGTCTGGCCTGATCCTGACGGGCGCGGATGCCGTGGCCGCTTATGGCAACACGCTGGCGAATCTCATGGATGGCAATGCGGGCAGCAACCGCTTGTATGGTCTGTCAGGCGCGGACACGATAGACGGGCATGCCGGCGCCGACCTGATTGACGGCGGCGAGGAGGACGATGCGCTGTGCGGCGGCGATGGCAACGACAGGCTGCGCGGCGGTGGCGGCAACGACACGCTCGACGGCGGCAGCGGCAATGATCGTCTGGCCGGCGGTGCCGGTGACGATCTCTACCTGCTCACCGGGGGCAGTGGGGGCGATCGTGTGGTTGAGCGGGCCGGCGAGGGCGACGACACGATATGGGCGGATGCCAGCTGCAAGCTGCCCCGCGAGGTTGAGCGCCTGTGGCTGACCGGCGACAGCGACGCGGACGGTATTGGCAATGCAAGCGCCAATGCCTTGGTCGGTAACGACGGCAATAACCGCCTGCTCGGCAAGGCGGGCAGCGACATGCTGGAAGGCGGTGCGGGCAGCGACAGCTTTTATTTCGATACCCGCCTCGGCGAGGACATCGACACGATCGCCGATTTCGTCAGCGGCGAGGACAAGCTGTGCCTGAGCCACAAGGTATTCGGCGCGGTGCGGACCGGTGTACTGGCTGAGGAGGTGCTGGGCATCGGATGGGAGGCAGAGGGTGCGGCGACGCGCTTCGTGTTCGACACTGGCAGCTCAACGCTGTACTTCGATGTCGATGGCATGGGCGACAAGGCTGCCGTGCCGTTTGCCGTGCTGGCCGGCGTCAGCAGCTTGCTGGCAAATGACTTCCTGCTCTATTGAAACAGTCCGGGCCACCGTCGACCCGGACTGCAGTGGCTTGGATCACTCTTCCTTCATTGCCGCGGCGATGCGCTTGGTCAGCGGGTGCAGCAGATAGGTCAGCAGCGAGCGCTCGCCGGTCTTGATCAGCACTTCGGCGGTCATGCCGGGTTGCAGGTGGCGCTCGCCGAGCTGTTTGATGCCTTCGGATGTCAGGCTGACGCGCGCGAGGTAGTACGACACGGTCCCCGCCGGAGTCTGCTCTGATACTACGTCGCTCGAGATTGAATTGATCACGCCATCGACGACCAGCTGTGGCGTGCGCGCGAACGCGGAAAACCGGACTGCCACCAGGTCGCTGGTGCGGACTCGGTCAATGAATTGCGTCGGCACACGCGCTTCCAGCACTACACCCTCTTCATGTGGCACGATGTCCATCAGTTTCTGACCGGGGCTGGCAACGCCGCCGACCGAAGCGATGGCCAAGCCGACCACTTGCCCGTCGACCGGCGCCTTGATCTTCACGCGCCCGAGTTCAGCGGTGATTGCGTCAAGTTTCTCCCGGCCCGCTTGTACATCGCGGCGTACGTCGGCCAGCTGCGCTCCTACTTCCTTCGCACCATCGGACAGGCGCTGTGCCTTGCGCAACTTGATCTCGGCGATAGCGCGCTCGGTGCGCGTTTTCGACGCATTGAGTTCGGCCTGTACTGCACTCAATTCGGCCTGGGATTGCTCCAGTGTGAGCACCTGGTTGCGCGGTACATAGCCTTCGGCGGCAAGCTCGGCGATGTTCTTCAGTTGTTCGCCCTGTTTTTGCGCCTGTATCTTGCGGTTTTCCATTTGCAGACGGATGCCGGACAGCGTCGCTTCCTGCCCGGCGATGGACTCGTCGAACGCTGCCAGCTCGCTGCGCAGCGAGGCGCGGCGCGACTGGAACAGGTCCGTTTGCGTGACGATATGCTGCTTGATCACCGGGTCATCGCTGGCTCCCAGCAGGTCCTTGTGGAAGTTGATGCTGTCGCGGCGTTCGAGTTCGGCCAGCAAGCGGCTCTCGGCGGCGCGCTGCGCCATGTAGTTCTGGCGGATCGACTCGAAGTTCGCGCGGGTCGCGCCGTCGTCAAGTTCGACCAGCGTGTCGCCGGCCTTCACGCGCTGACCTTCACGCACCGCCACCTGGCGGATGATGCCGCCGGACTGGTGCTGAATCGCTTTGCGCTTGGTGTCGATGGTGACTGATGCGGTTGCCGGCACGCCTTCGTCCAGAGGCGCATAGGCGGCCCACACGAGGAAACCGCCGAATCCGACGACCAGGGCGATGAAGCCCAGTCGTATCGTCGAGCGGGTATCGGTGGGCATGTCCGGCGTGAGCTCGACCAAGTTGGTAGCGTCGCTGGCGTTCTGCTTCGAGAGCCGGAGCGAATTGTTATTCATGTCGTATTTCCTTGTCAGCTGGCGGCGGGTGCTTGGGCAATCTGCCCTGAGGTGCCGCCGATATCGTATTTTCCGAATTGGGCGATGCGTCCATCGGCCATCACGACGACGCGATCGGCAAGCGCTAGTAGGTTGCGCTGGTGCAGTACCATGAAGACGGTCTTGCCGGCAGCCTTCAGGTTGGTGATTGCGCGAGCCAGCGCAGCCTCGCCGATGTCGTCGAGGTTGGCGTTGGGTTCGTCGAGCACGACCAGATCCGGCGCGCCGTAGATGGCGCGGGCCAACGCGAGGCGCTGGCGCTGGCCGCCGGACAGTAGTCGGCCGGCCTGACCGACCGGGGTGTCATAGCCTTGCGGCAGGCGCAGGATCATGTCATGGATGTCCGCACGGCGTGCGGCATCGATGACGGCCTCGGAATCCACCTCGGCGAAGCGGCAGATATTCTCGGCGACGGAGCCTTCGAACAGTTCAATGTCCTGAGGCAGGTAGCCAATGTGCGGGCCGAGCGCTTCGCGCGACCAGTCGCGCAGGTCGACGCCATCGAGCAGCACCTGTCCGGAAATGTGGGGCCAGATGCCGATCAGGCAGCGCGCAAACGTCGATTTGCCCGCGCCCGACGGGCCGACGATGCCGATCACTTCGCCGGCTTCGAAACGGATGTCGATCTTGTCGAGGATGGGGGCCTTTCGCTGAGGCGCGCTGGCCGACAGTTGACGCGCTGTGATCTGGCCGTGAACCTGTGCGGCGGTGTGGTTCGGCGAGCGTTCCGGGTATTTGTCGAGTAGTGTGCCGATTTCCCTGAACGCTTGGCGGGCTTGGCCGAACTCTTTCCAGGTACTCACCAAGACGCCGATCGGACGCAGTGCGTTGCTCATCAGGACATTCGACGCGACCATGGCACCCATCGTCAGCTCCCCACGGATCGCCAGCCAAGCGCTGAGCGCGAGGATCAGCGATTGCTGGCTGTACTGGACAAATTTTGTCAGGGCACTCGTCTCGCTGGCACGTGCCTGTGCTATCCAATGCGCGTTGGCATGTTCGCGATACAGCAGCAGCCAGCGGCGCTTCAGGTTGCCCAGCATGCCTAGCGCGTCAACCACCTCGGCATTGCGCAGCTTGCTGGCGAGGTAGCTGTTGGTGTCGCCCTCGGCCGTAGTCGCGCGCTCAAGCTTTGTCGAGGTCAGCTTACTGTTTGCGAACGCAAACAGTGCAAGCAGCAGCGTGAAGCCCATTCCGAACAAACCGAGCAGCGGATGCATTGCGTACAGTACCGCCAGATAAATCGGCGTCCACGGGATGTCGAACATCGCAATGATGCCGTTCCCGGTCAGGAACTGGCGCAGACGCGTCAGCGACGAGAAGGTTTTCATGTTATCGCCGCGCGACTGCTCGAGATTAGCCTCAAAATTTGCACGGAAGATGCGCGTGTTGAGATGTTCATCGAAGCGCACGCCGGCACGCACCAACAGGCGTGCCCGTATCCATTCGGAGAAAGCCATCACCGCGACGAACAACGCGGTCAGCAGGGTCAGCGCGATCAGCGTCACCTCGCTCTGGCTGAGCATAATGCGATCAAATACCTGCAGCATGTACAACGTCGGTGCGAGTGTAAGCAAGTTCGCGACGAGGCTGAAGCCGCCGACCCAAGCGAGTTCCTTCCGGTACGACAGCAGCAAACGTATCAGCGACGGCAGCGCCGTGTGCGTTTTGCCGGAATTGAGTGCGACAGGGATCATGCTGCACCTCCGGCAACCTGAACCGGTACCGCCACTGGTGCGGCGACGGCCTGCACCGCGCGCGGTGGACTCGCCTTGCGCAATGCGGCTAACACATCGTCGCGCGGGCCAAATGCGGCAATCTGGCCGTCGCGTAGGAGCAGGATCTTGTCAGCGGCTGGGAGTACACTGGTCCGGTGTGTGATGACGATCGTGGTGCACTTGCGGGACTTTAGTGATATCAAAGTATTCATCAGAGCTTGTTCGCCAGCCTCGTCCAAGCTGGAATTGGGTTCATCGAGTAGGACGAAATTCGGCTCGCCATAGATGGCTCGAGCGAGCCCAACTCGCTGGCGCTGGCCGCCGGACAGGATCGCGCCTTCTTCGCCGATGCGGGTGTCCAGCCCGTTTGGCAGTGCGCTCACCATCGCGGACAGACCGACCAGCTCGATCGCGCTTTTGACCTTGTCCAGATCAATGTCACCGAAGCGGGCGACGTTTTCCGCGAGCGTGCCATCGAACAGCTCGACTGTTTGCGGCAGGTAGCCGAGATGCGGGCCAAGCTCTTCCTTGCCCCATGCGTGGAGGTCGGCGCCGTCGAGGCGCACCTTACCCGAGCTTGCGGGCCAGATACCCATCAGTATGCGCGCCAGCGTAGTCTTGCCGGCAGCGGACGGTCCGATCAGCATCAGCGTTTCGCCAGGTTGCAACGCGAAGCTCAAGCCCTTGATGATTGGCAGGCTGGTTCCCGGAGCCGCTGCGACTAAGGTTTCGACAGCGAGTCGCCCTTCCGGCGCGGGCAGTGGCATATGCTTGTTGTCGGACGGGCCTGCGCCGAGAAAATCGTCGAGTCGGCGGTAGGCGTCGCGTGCATTGACGACTGTGCGCCACTGCGCGACCAGTTGCACCAGTGGGGTCAGCACTCGGCCGCCAAGCGTGGACGCGACGATCATGATACTACCGCCTCCCAACAGGTGACCCTTGACACTCAACCAGCACGACAGGCCGAGGATCAGCGAGCTCTGCATGGTCTGGATGAACTTCGACACGGCCGAATTGGCGCCAGCGGTGTCAGATGCCGCAGCCTGCAACTTCAGGAAGCTGCGCTGGCGCTTGATCCAGCGTTGGTAGATGCTCTCGCGCATGCCCATCGCCGATATCACTTGGGCATTGCGCAGCACGCCGCTGGCGTACGACTGTGCGGAGATGGATGCCTTGTTGGCCTCCGTCAGTACCGGCATGGTCTTGCTCTCGGTCCTGTAGGCAATCAGGAACTGGATCACCGCGCCGAACAGGGCGACTAAGCCGAGCCACGGGTTAATCGTTGACACGATGAGCAGGAAGAGTACCGACGAAGGCAGATCCATCATCGACGTGATTGCGGGCGAGCTGATAAAGTCGCGCACATTGCGCAAGTCACTGAACGGCTGGGTCGAGCCCGCACCCAGTCGAAGACTGGCTGTGAAGGCTGTATCGTGCAGGCATTCGCGCAATGCAGCGTCGATGCGCCAACCTGCTTGCTGAAGCAGGCGGTTGCGCAGCAAGTCCAGTACCTCCATGAGCATATAAATGCCGATCACGCACACGAGCAGCGACAGCAGCGTGGTGCCGCTGCGACTGGTCAACACGCGGTCATAGACTTCGAGCATGAAGAGAGTCGGGGCCAGCACCAGCAGGCTGTTGGCCAGTCCGAAGCCCAGTACTTTGCGGAAAATGGGCGTCTGGGCCCTGACGGTGGCGCGCAGCAAAGATTCCTGCGGCGAGTTTGCCGGATTTGGCAGCTTGGTGGTCATGCGACTTCTCCCAACTCTGTGACTTGGTTGGCCGAGCCCTCGTCGGACAGGGCAACATATTCGGGCAATTCTGAGACGGCAGTTCGCTTTGTCGCTGCCGGCAAGGGCGCCGCTTTCGCCGCATCGGCGGCGAATACGAATCGCAGCACGAACGGTCCACCTTGGCTGAGCAGCACGATCTCGCGTAGCCGCTCCTGTCGGAAGCGTTTTTCATCGGCCTCGCTTATGCTGAGGCGGAAGCGGATTCGGCCGTCGAGCGTAAACATCGACACCACGCCGTTACGAATGCTGAGCGTGTGCCGGTCGAAATATACCGGCGCGATTGGCGCGAAGCGCATCAGAGGCAGCGGACGGTCACCGAGTCGCGCAATGTTGTGCGGGCTGGTAGGCGACTGGAAAACAGTGCGACAGGTGCGCGACACGGAATAGATAGCGTTGCAGATCATTTGCGATCCGAGTTGGGGAAAGCGCTCGCGCAGGCTTCGGTATAGCAGGTGGTGCAGGGCGACGCGGTTCCAGCAGCGCGTCTCGCGCACCACGGGCGCAATCGCGTTGCAGACATCGGCGAACGCGTGCTGCAGCAGCCTGAGTTGCGTCGCCACGGCCGGTGGCGCGTTCAACGGTATCGACAGTGGCTCGGGTGCACATGCCGCTTTCATATAGGAGCACCTTTGTTGGTGGCTCGGCTCGGCTCGGCCTGTTTGGGTTGCATCGTTCGTGCGCTTCTTTTTTGGAGAAAAGGCGATTCGCTGTCAGGGACGGGCTTCGAAGCAGGAGGCAATTTTGCCGAGGTCGTCGCCGTTGAGGGCGCCGGCCGCGGCATGCAACTTCAGGAAGGCCTGAAGGTAGCCATGACGAGCCTCGGATAGGTCGCGACGCGACGTGTGCAATTGCTGTAGTGCGGTTAGTACATCGAGGTTCACACGCTGTCCACCGGCCACGCTCTTGCGCGTTGCCTCTACGGCCTCCGCAGCTGAGCGTACGGCCTGCTCCATAGCGGCCATGCGAATTCGACCACTATGTACCAACTGAAACTGCTTGCGCACCTCGACCAGAGTCTTGCGCAGCGAACTATCGTATTCGGCTTGGCCAGAGCCAAGGCGCGCTGCAGCTTGGCGAGTCTGTGCGTTCACGCTTCCACCACTATAAATAGGTAGTGTAAGTTGCACGCCAATCGCGTTGATGGTCGATTCTTGGTTAAAGGTAAAGAGGGAGTCGGCCGAATTTCGGCTATGCGACGCTACCAAATCGACCCTCGGGAAATGGCCCGCCCGGTTGCGTTCGACTTCCGTCTTGGCGTATTCGACGGAATGGCGCAGTGCGCGCACATCGGGATTGTTTGTGGTTGCTAGCGCTTCCCACTCGGGCAGCGTCTCGGGTGTTAGTGCCAGTTCCGGCATGGATCCGGTAAGCGCGTCTAGCGTCCCCGGATCGCCGCCGACGATCACCGCGAGCTCATCTCGGCGATTTTTCACGACATCTTGGGCTTCGAGCACTTCGGCCTGCGCAACCTCGAAGCGTGCGCGTGTTTCGAGCATATCCGTACGCGTGCCTACGCCTTTCTCAAACATGTTCTGGTTGGCAATCTGGTTCTCTTGGTAAGCGTCGCGTTGGGCAATCGTCAGTCGCAGTTGATCTTCGGCCAGCAGCGCCGCGAGGTAGGCAGTCGTCAGCCGATTGATCAGATCCTGGGAATCGGATGCGAACTTCGCTTCGCTATAGCCGTACTGCTCTTTGCTTCCCTTGTATCTCTGCCAGCCATCAAGGTTGAATAGCGGCTGGCGAAGCTGTATTGTCGCGACCTTACTGGTGTATTGTGGGTTGTCTTGTTGCTGGGTGCCGTTGGCGAGCGTGGTCGTGCGGCTGGCTTCGTTCTTGCTCTGGTTATACGAGGCGGAGACGCTGGGCAGAAGATAGGAGCGGCCGAGTGTCTCATACTCCTCGCCCACCGCCCGGTTAAAGCGCGCGCCTTGGAAAACGGGGTCTTTCTCCAGTGCCGACTGGTACGCCTCGATCAGGCTTAGCGCATGCGCAGGCACCGGTGTCGTCGCTGCAGAGAGCAGAAACGCGATGATTTTCAGCCGAGGAAGTTGGTAATGGGCGGATCGGAGCGACTGCATGGCAAAGTAGAGTGGCATGGCTGTGGACGATGTTTTTGAGGATTGTTTTACAGGCCGACTACTAGCGTACCAGCTTATGCCGGGGCCCATGGATTGGGTGCATATATGAAGTCCGCAACTCTAGGGGGTGGCAGTGATGGGTATTGTGATCGCTGTCACATTTTGCCATTGGCTGCGCTGCGCTTGGACTCCGACACTTGCGCCCCCCAGTGTGGGACAGACATTAATCAATTGAAAAAAGAACTCACAATGAAAAGAGCCGCCGACCTCGCACTGGCCACACTGATCAGCCTCGTTTTGCTACTGCCGTCGCTACTGGTCGCGCTGCGGCTGATGCTGGACGGTGGGCCGGTGCTGGCGCGCCCGCATCGTGTCGGCCGCAGCGGCCGCATGATCAAGGCCTTCGAGTTCCGTACCGCGGTATCGGAGCCGGGGGCGATGGAAACCGTGGGCGGGTGCGAGGGCGAGCAGGTCACGCCCTTCGGCGCGTTTTTGCGCCGCACCGGCATTGCCCGCTGGCCGATGCTGCTTTGCGTGCTGCGCGGGGATTTCAGTGTCGTGGGCCCGCGCGCCGAATTGCCGCGTTACGTTGGCTGCTATCCAACCGAAGTACGCAAGCGGGTGTTGGCGGTCAAGCCGGGGCTGATCGATTTATCGACGGTAGAGTTCCGCGACGAGCAGCGCCTGCTGCGGGGGCTGGAGGGGGAAGCGCTGGAAACGGCGTACATGGAGAAAGTTTTGCCGCAGCGGCTGGAATATGCGCAGCGTTATGTCGAGCAGCGTGGCTTTCTGACGGATGCCGGCATTTTGCTGCGTACACTGCTGCTCCCTTTGCGCGGTTGAAGGCGACTTGAAGCGGCTGCGGGCGCAGCGCACAGGACACCGGCAAAAACAAAGGCCACCTGCGGGGTGGCCTTTGTTTTTTTATGCTGAACGGACTCAGGCAGCACTCGAGATCAGAAACTGCGCTTTGTCGCGGCCGGCCATCCATTTCGGAGGCTTGCCCCGGCCGCTCCAGGTTTCGCCGGTCGCGTTGTTGCGGTATTTCGGTGCCACCGGACGGCGTGTCGCCTTCAGCGGCTTGCGCTTTGCGCCGGCGCCGAAACCGAGGTCTTCCGGCGAAATGCCGTATTCCTTCATTTTCGTGTGAATTTCCGCAATGGCCGCGGCGATTTCATTCCTGCGCGCCTGCTCGGCTTCCTTTTGCAGTCTTTCAATCTGACTTTGCAGTTCTTTGTAAGTCGTCATGGTATTCCCCGATGAATTGAGTTGCATATGGTTAACGGCTCCAGTGAAAACATGCCGGAACCAGCCGGCGAATTATATTCGAAGTGTCAATGGCGCGAGTGCGTGGAATCGCTAATAATTTGAAAAATAATGTAATACACTGATTAATAATAATTTTTTCGGAATGGTGTTAGATTTAAGAAACGCTTTTTCCGCTTTTCAAGAATTAATTCGACGATTTTCGGACATTTGATACAAGTGATTGTCCGAACATCGATGCGGAAACCCGATTTTTCCATCGAGCGAATCTTCTGCCCTTGATATTTATTCAAGGCGGTGTGAATTTGCCGGGAGTTATCCGGGCTTAAATGAGATGCGGGCGGAGGGGTTTGCAGGCTTGCCGGTTAGCGGGTTGCTTGAGAGCGGGAGCGGGTTGTCGGGGCGCTCCGGCGTTCGCCGAAAGGAGCGCCCGCGGTGCGATATTCAGTTTTTTGCCGCGCTGCTGGTGTGCAGTTCCATCATGGCCTGTTCATGGCGGCCGTCACATAGCAGTGGAATCACGTCGAGTGATTTGTCGATGGCCCGGTCGATCAGCATTTGTTCTTCCGCCCGCGGCCTGTGCAGCACGAAATCCACCACCGGTTGCTGCAGTTTCAGTTCGCGCGGATGGCCGATGCCAATGCGCAGCCGCCAGTAATCCTGCGTGCCGAGTACCGCGGTAATGTCCTTGAGGCCGTTATGCCCGCCGGAGGATCCGCCCTTTTTCAGTTTGGCCGCGCCGGGCGGCAGGTCGAGTTCATCGTGCACTACGAGCACTTCGTCCGGCATGATTTTGTAAAAACGGGCAATCGCGCCGACTGACTGGCCCGAGCGGTTCATGTAGGTTTGCGGTTCAAGCAGCCAGACGTCGTTGCCGGCGATCCGGGTCTTGGCCGCCAGTGCATTGAAACGCGCTTCCTTGCGCAGGTCGCCGCGCGCAAGCCGGTCGACCAGCCAGAAGCCGGCATTGTGGCGGGTCAGTTCATAGTCGGTGCCGGGATTGCCGAGGCCGACGATCAGGCGGATGGGTGCGCTGGGCATGGGTAGGACGGTCAAAAAGGCGGATTATCGCGGATCGTGCGCGCACAAAAAAGCCCGCCGCAGGGGCGGGCTTTCCGTCGCGGCGAAGCAGATTACTTCTTCTCTTCGTCGGCAGCGGTGTCGGCCTTCGCGCCGCGCGGGATGACCGCGGTGGCGATGGTCGGGTTTTCCTTCGCGTGCACGGCGGTCACGCCGGCCGGCAGCTTCAGGTCGGCCACGTGGAACGACGCGCCGTCAGTCATGTTCGCGAGGTCAACCTCGATGAACTCCGGCAGATCCTTCGGCAGGCAGCTGACGTCCAGTTCGTTCAGCACGTGGCTGATGACGCCGCCGGACAGCTTCACGACCGGCGCGATGTCCGTGTTGACGAAGTGCAGCGGCACTTTGACGTGCAGCTTGGCGTTCGGATCGATGCGCTGGAAATCGACGTGCAGCACCAGTTGCCTGAAAGCGTGCATCTGGAAATCGCGCAGCACGACCTTCTCGGCCTTGCCGTCGACGGTCATGTCGAGGATCGACGAGTGGAACGCTTCCTTCTTCAGCGCGTGGTACAGCGCGTTGTGATCGAGCGAGATCGCGACCGGTGCCTCGGTGCCGCCGTAGATGATGCCCGGCGTCTGGCCCGCACGACGCAGGCGGCGGCTCGCTCCGGACCCCTGCTCGGTACGTGGGAATGCAATAACTTCCATGACTACTCCTGTGATGGGCTTGCGCCCTGAGGTTGATGCCCCCCGCGACCAGGGGGCACGAAAAGGGGCGTCGCTTGCGCGCCGCCCCGGATGTCTGTTCTTTGTTTAACCCGCTGCCTCGTCCTCGGCGAACAGCGACATCACTGAATCGCCGCGGCTGATGCGACGGATAGTCTCGGCCAGCAGCGGCGCGCAGCTCAGCTGGCGGATCTTGCCGCAAGCTTGCGCCGCATCGCTCAGCGGGATGGTGTTGGTGACGACCAGCTCGTCGAGCGTCGATTTCTGGATGCGCTCGATCGCCGGGCCCGACAGCACCGGGTGCGTGCAGTAGGCGACAACTTTTTTCGCGCCGCGCTCCTTCAGCACCTCGGCCGCTTTGGTCAACGTGCCGGCGGTATCGACCATGTCGTCCATGATCACGCAGTTACGGCCCTCGACTTCGCCGATGATGTGCATCACTTCCGACACGTTGGCTTTTGGCCGGCGCTTGTCGATGATGGCAAGGTCGCAGCCCAGCTTCTTCGCCAGCGCGCGCGCGCGCACCACGCCGCCGACATCCGGCGACACGACCAGCAGGTCTTCGTAGTTCTTTTTTACCAAGTCTTCAAGCAGCACCGGCGACGCGTAGATGTTGTCGACCGGAATGTCGAAGAAGCCCTGGATCTGATCGGCGTGCAGGTCCATGATCAGCACGCGCTCGACGCCGACGTCCTGCAGCATGTTGGCCACCACTTTGGCCGAGATCGCAACGCGCGCCGAACGCGGGCGGCGGTCCTGGCGCGCATAGCCGTAGTACGGCAGCACGGCGGTGATGCGGCCGGCCGACGCACGCTTGAGCGCATCGACCATCAACATGATTTCCATCAGGTTGTCGTTGGTCGGCGCACACGTCGACTGGAGGACGAACACGTCCTTGCCGCGCACGTTCTCATTGATCTCGACCATGATCTCGCCATCGGAGAAGCGATTTACGACGGCCTTGCCGAGCGGGATGCCGAGTTGCTGCGCGACGCCGGAAGCCAGTTCCGGGGTGGCCGTTCCGGTGAAGACCATCAGGTTTTCGTGGGCCATGTTTGCTGAATCACCTAGAAGTTGTGGAAGCCTCCGGGGCGGTGCACGATGCCTGCACCGGCTCCCGAATCGAAAAACGCCTGCGGCTCGTGAGAGCATCGCAGGCGGCGTTCGGCTTTCATTGTGTTGTCGTCGGGGCCCGCGGCATGATGCCTGCGGGCCGATTCAATGGCAGGGGAACAAGGATTCGAACCTTGGAATGCCGGAATCAAAATCCGGTGCCTTAACCAACTTGGCGATTCCCCTACACAACCTGTTGTCCGACCGATCGGCCAGACGAATTCGTTCACGACGGCAGCAGTGAAGCCAGCGGGTGTGCCGCCAGTGCCCGGGTCTTCCAGCTGCGCCAGGATGGTGGCACTTGCCGGAGCACCGCGTCGGCATCGTTTTCCGATGCAAAGGCGGAAAATACACAGGCACCGGAGCCGGTCATCCGTGCATCGCCATGATCCGACAGCCACTGGAGGGCGTCTGCGACCGGCGGGAACGCGCGGGCGGCTACTGCTTGCAAATCGTTTTTTCCGTACACCGGGAGGTGCGTGGAAAAGTCCGCTATTCTGACTACTTTGGTGTTCCGTGTCAATTCCGTTGATTGAAAAATTAATGGCGTCGGCACCGATACCCCGGGATGGACCAGAACGAACCATGCCGGCGGTGTGGCCAGCGGGGTCAGCTGCTCGCCGATGCCCTCGACAAACGCATTCTCTCCCAGCAGGAAGAACGGCACGTCCGCGCCCAGTTGCAGGCCCAGCCGCATCAGTTCGGCGCGGTCCAGGCCAACGTGCCACAAGTGATTCAGCGCGATCAGCGTGGTCGCCGCATCCGATGACCCGCCGCCGATGCCGCCGCCCATCGGCAGCCGCTTGTGAATCGCCATATCGGCGCCGGGCACCGTGATGCCGCGTGCGGCCGCCGCCGACTGCAGCAGCTGCGCGGCGCGCACCGTCAGGTCGGCATCGGCCGGCACCCCGGCGATGTCGGTCGTGCGGACGATGCGGCCATCGTCGCGCAGGTCAAAGTCCAGTTCGTCGCACAGGTCGACCAGCTGGAACACCGACTGCAGCAGGTGGTAGCCATCGGTGCGCCGGCCGGTCACGTGCAGGAACAGGTTCAGCTTGGCCGGCGCAGGGCAGCCATGCAGGAAGTCGGGCATCACTCAGTTCACTTCGCGCCAGTCGTCGATCACGAAGCGCAGCACGATCTCGCCGAGCTGCGCATCGATGCGTTTCGGCACCGCGACCTGGCCGCTGGCCTGCCAATTTGGATAACTGAGCCGCCAGCCGTCGCTCTCGAGTTGTGCCGGCCCTTCCGGCATCGCTGCCAGCAGTCGGCCGCCGGCCTCGCGCACGAAGCCCTGCAGCCAGTAGCGCATTCCATCGACCGGCAACGGCCAGCCGAGCGCCTCTTCGGTCAGCTGGTCGGCGCTGGCCGCTTGCCGGCGCACGCCGCCGGACTGCTCCAGCGTCGCCTGGCCCGGCGCGATCGTGATGCGCGCCAGTGTCTGGCCGAGTGGGGAATAGATTTCGATGTCGGTGCCGTCGCGTCGCTGGCGCCACAGGAACTTGCCCTGCACCGACTGCGTCTTGTCCTGCACCGGGTAGCGCACCGACAGGCGTCCGGCCAGCGTCAGCTCGTCGAGGTAGTGGCGGGTGCCACCGGGCAGCGGCGCGACCGACGTGCAGCCGGCCAGCGCCGCCAGTGCGA
>JACCDY011118952.1_pt1 | contig 47863 bp, 43 predicted proteins | sample 7446391 | NCBI WGS metagenome assembly JACCDY01 (sample SAMN15323451, study PRJNA562643) | freshwater metagenome | isolation source: river surface water | place: USA:Blue River Watershed | collected 2017-08-18
CAATCGCGAAGACAAGAAAACCGTAGTTAACTAATCCGGACGATTGATCGCTGACGAGCCAGATCAACAGACTCAGTGCGGAAATTCCTAGATACAAATAACCAGGAATGCGTCGGCGACTGTTGTCGGGAAACTGATATGGACCAACAAAAGCGGAAACGTCTAAATCGCTCGGAAGTTGGTCTCGAATCTCGTTGCTATTCACATCATTCACGGCATGTCCTTCCATCGATTTCGAATTCGCTGCGCAGTTATGTCTAGTGCTTCTGGCAAAATTTTTGCCGTCGCTACCGCAACCATAAAGTTTGAATCGCCACCCCAGCGCGGAACGATATGAATGTGCAAATGCTGTGCCACGCTTCCACCAGCGGCATGACCCAAATTGATTCCAACATTCATCCCTTGCGGTTTGTATTCAGCCTTCAGAACTTGCACCGCCTTCGTGACCGTTGCCCAGATCTCGCCTGTCTCCTGCGGGGTCAGCAACTCTAAATCTGGCACCTCGCGATACGGAATGACCAACACATGTCCAGACGAGTACGGGAATGCGTTCATGATTACAAAACACGTTTCACCGCGGTGCACGATGAATGTTTCTTCATCTGGGCGATTTGATTTCAGAATCTCGGTGAACACCGATTCATCTGAATGCTTGCCATGAGAATCGCGCTGCACGTACTGCGCACGCCAGCCATTCCACAGACGATCCAACATGTTGATTACAGAGTTCCTACTGCGGCCTCGGTGCGAGTTTCGTCATGCAGTTGAGCAATGAACGCATCAACCTTCACATCGCGAATGACATCTCCGCCTCGCGGGTTAACACCAACGGTGTTGTTTTTCACGTCATCGTCACCAACCACGAGCACGAAAGGAATTCTTTCTAACTTGGCACTGCGAATTCGCTTACCAAGTTGCTCATCTGCTTCTGCGGTATCGACTCGGAAGCCTTCTGCGCGCATGCGCTTCACAAGCGACTGTGCGTACTCTTCGTGTTGCGAAGTAACGGCCAAGACACGCACCTGCACAGGGGCAAGCCATGCCGGAAATGCTCCGCCGTAGTGCTCTAACAACACGCCGAAGAATCGCTCAACGGAACCAAATAGCGCGCGGTGCAACATAATTGGCCTGTGGCGACTGTTGTCGCTTCCGATGTATTCCAAGCCAAAGCGTTCTGGCAAGTTGAAGTCACATTGAATAGTGCTCAGCTGCCATTTGCGACCGATCGCATCACGCACATCGATATCAATCTTTGGTCCATAGAACGCAGCGTCGCCTTCTTTGACGGAATACTCAACGCCGTGACGATTCAACGCCTCACGTAGCGCAGTCGTTGCCTTGTCCCAAATTTCATCTGAACCAACCGACTTCTCCAAGTCGCGGGTTGACAATTTGAACTCAAAATCATCAAATCCAAATTGGCGAAGAACTGACAGAACGAAATCAAGCAACGACGTAATCTCGTCAGCCATTTGATCTTCGGTGCAGAAAATGTGGCTGTCGTCCTGTGTGAACCCACGAATCCGCAACAAGCCATGCAATGTTCCTGCACGTTCATATCGATACACCGTTCCCAATTCGAACAGACGAAGCGGAAGCTCGCGGTAACTGCGCTGACGATCGCGGAAGATCAAACAGTGCATTGGGCAGTTCATTGGCTTGGGGTAATACGTGCCGTTGTCCATTTCCATCGGCGGATACATTCCGTCTTTGTAGAAGTGAAGGTGCCCTGAGGTTTCAAACAACTGAGCATTGGCAATGTGCGGAGTAAACACGAACTGATAGCCGCCGTTTTGGTGGCGATACCGGCTGTAGTCCTCCATGATTTTTCGCACAATTGCACCCTTTGGATGCCACACCGCAAGACCACCACCCAACTCGGACGGGAACGACAGGAGGTCCATCTCGGTTGCGAGGCGACGATGATCACGCTTTTCTGCTTCTGCGAGTCGCGTGATGTGTTCGTCGAGTGCAGACTTCGACTCCCAAGCAGTTCCATAGATGCGCTGCAACATCGGGCCTTTTTCGTTTCCACGCCAATAGGCACCAGCAACTTTCATAAGCGCGAAGTGCCCAAGTCGCGAAGTGCTTGGTACGTGCGGCCCGCGGCACAAGTCGACAAAACTTTCAGTATTGCGATACACGCTGACTGACCCATCGCCAGAAACTTCGCTTGCATCAGAACCATCTGCAGCACCCGTTGTTACACGCTCAATGATTTCGCGTTTGTACGGCTGGTCTGCAAACAACGCAAGCGCTTCTGCCGCACTCATTTCTGCGCGAACAAACGGTTGGTCAGCCTTGACGATTGCGCGCATGCGTTCGGTGATTGCTTCAAGGTCATTGTCGCTAAAAGTCTTGTTATCTGGAAGCTCAAAGTCGTAGTAGAAGCCATCTTCGATTGCAGGACCAATGGTGAATTTGGCACCAGGAAAATGCTGCAACACGGCTTGCGCCAATACGTGCGCCGTGGAGTGACGCAATACATGTCTTCCCGCGTCTGAGTCAGCTGTAATAATCGCCACTTGTGCACCATTGCTTAACGGCACCGAGATATCGACTTCATTGCCATTCACAACCGCGGCAATTGCCGCCTTGGCAAGTCGCGACCCAATGGACTGCGCGAGGTCGAGGCCGGTAGAACCTGCAGGCAGTGTTCGAACAGAACCATCTGGCAAGGTGACATCAAGAGTTGCAGCATTCATCGCATCAACAGTCTAGGTTCGCAGACCTTGCGTAGACCGCCCTATTTAGCCATACCAATTGGGTCTTTATGCATTTCGCCTTGTGCTGAGCGTTCTTGCTGTTGCTTGCCGGCGTAGACGTTTCGATACTGCTGACCAGTCATGGACTGGATTTCAAACATCACTTCGTCGGTCATTTCTCGCAGCACCAAATGATCATCACTTCGCTGCGCATATCGCTCGGGCAAAATCGGCTTGCCGATGGTGATCTTCACATGACCACCAACGCGAGGCATCTTCGCTTCTGGCGGTTGAATTTCGCGCGTGCCAACAATTCCAACGGGAAATATCGGACAATTCAGTTTAAGTGCCAACCGAGCAGCGCCAGTCTTACCTTTGTACAACATTCCATCTCGGCTTCGTGTTCCTTCTGGAAAAATTCCAAACAGTTCACCGCGTTGCAATACATTCTCTGCGGCATCTAATGCGGCTTGCGCCTTCTCGCCACCTTCGCGATCAATCGGAATCATTCCGAGCGCCGGAAACAATCGACGCGTCTTCCACGAATCTAAGTACTCACTCTTGCCCACAAAGGAAATGTTTCGTGGTGCCTGAATGATGAGAAAAGCCGAATCTAGAAAACTGACGTGATTAGCGCACAGAATTGCTGGACCCGTTTCGGGAAGTTGTTCGAACCCTTGTAAGTCGAAGCGCCACAAACGGTTGGTTATCACTCGCACTGCAGGTCGAATTCGCGCTTGCAACTCGGTTGCTCCCGAGTACAAGGCGTCGACCCGCTTGGGCATTAAATGACGACCCCTAGAAGACGAGCACTGTCTCCTACTGCGAGACCCTTGCCCGCTGCAGCATCGATAAGCGCAACTGCGGTTGGCGAGTCAAGGTCATTGTCGAGCGCCGAACGCACATCTGCAAGCAGACCAATATCACCGGGTGAACCACCGACTTGTGCAGCCGATTTCCAGTTCGCTAGTCGCGCTTCATTACGCGCCATGAGACCGTCATCCCATTCCCACTCAGTGCGGTAGTGATGCTCGATAAGGCCCAACCTAATCGCCATTGGGTCATGTTGAGTGCGCAGCTTGTCAACGAACACCAAGTTGCCGCGACTCTTCGACATTTTGTGGCCATCCATGGAAACCATTGCGACATGCATCCAATGCTTTACGAATGGCTGACCCGTAGCTGCCTCAGACTGAGCACGCTCACATTCATGGTGCGGAAAAATCAAATCACTTCCACCACCATGCAAATCGATAGTCGTGCCAAGTTCGCGAAGTGCGAGTGCCGAACATTCAATATGCCAACCAGGTCGACCCGCGCCCCACATCGTGTCCCACGAAGGTTCGTCAGATGCCGATGGATGCCACAGCACAAAGTCGAGTGGGTTGCGTTTGTGAGGATCATCAACATTGCCTCCCCGTTCGCGAGCCAAAGCGATCATGGTTTCACGGCTGTAATGCGAAACGCTTCCGAATTGCGGGAACTTCTCTACATCGAAGTACACCGAACCACCCGACTCATACGCAAACCCGCGGTCAATCACCATGCCAATGAATCCACGAATGTCGGGAATTGCAGACGATGCACGCGGAGTGCTGTGTACAGGTAAAGCATTCAATGCAGTCATGTCAGACTCGAAACGTGCTTCTTCTCCCGCAGCGAGATCTAAATAATGCACACCAAGTTCACGCGCCTTCGCAAAAAGTGGATCATCAACATCGGTCACGTTGCGAACACACTTCACTTGATGACCCATATCTATGAGACGCCGCTGCAACACGTCATAGGAAATGAATGTGAAGGCATGACCCAAGTGCGTCGCGTCGTACGGGGTGATGCCACACGTGTACATCAGCACAGTTGGGTTTGGTGCAAACTCAACCGTTTCCTGTTTTGCTGTGTCGTATAACTTCATCGGCACGGTGCTCAGTCCAATTTCATGTTGCGACCACTTTTGGGGTCAACGTCGGGAATACCAGTAAGTCGAGGTGCCACTCGAGTTTTGTATCGCATATTCAGTTGCAACAACACTGCTGTAAATGCCTCAAGCGCAAGAGCATTCGACAAACGACCCGTGCTCAGTGGCCTACATCCTGGAATCTGTGCAACTAAATCGCTCACCGTCTCAATTGCTTCAGGAAAATCTGAACAGATCAGCACATCGGAATCAACATGATGGTGCAAATTGCCGAGTTCTTTTGCTGGCAAGTGTTGCATCGCTGCCACTACGCGACTTTCTGGAATTTCAGCTTGCACGTGTGCAGCAATACTTCCGCGTGGAGGAACCAATGGTTGAAATTCTTTGCCAACTTTCACCAAGGCGTTCGCCATGGTGACCACAACCTTGCCACGCAAAGCTTCGGCATACTCACCAACGATGGTTGCAGTTGAATCCCATGGTGTTGCAACCACAATCAAGTCGCAGTGAGCAGCATCTTCATTTGTGCCGGTTTCAATCTTCAGATTGTGGTCAGGCCACAGCGCGATGAGTTCGGCGACCTTTTCCTCCGAGCGTTCTTTTGATCGAGACCCGATGAGCACCTGATGACCAGCCACACACATTCGCAGTGCTAACCCACTACCTGCTGGTCCGGTTCCGCCCATTATTCCAATCCGCATAGGTGAAGCCTTACACAAACCATGCTCGGGAACTACGGTCATAGGCATGGGAATTTTGGATGGGAAAAACATTGTCGTTACCGGCGTTCTGACCGACGCATCACTCGCCTATGGGGTAGCAAAACTTGCACTTGAGCAAGGCGCCCAAGTGATGCTCACTGGAGCAGGGCGTGGCCTTTCCATTACTGAGCGAACCGCGCGCAAGCTCAGTACAGATATCAAGGTTGTGGAGTTTGACGTAACGGTTGACGAGCACATCACGTCCGCTCGAGATGCCGCCAAAGCACAATTTGGCCGCGTTGACGGCGTGCTCCATGCCATTGGCTTTGCGCCAGCCGTTTGCCTGGGTGATGACTTCATGGCGGCGCAATGGCCAGACGTATCGGTAGCCATGCAGATTTCGGCTTACTCACTGAAAACATTGGCCGATGCATTTGTGCCATTGATGACAAGTGGAGGAACCATCGTCGGTCTGGACTTTGATAACACCGTTGCATGGCCTGCATACAACTGGATGGGAGTTGCCAAAGCCGCACTCGAATCGACCAACCGGTACCTTGCAAAAGAACTGGGAAGTAAACAAATTCGCTGCAACCTTGTTGCCGCTGGCCCAATCCGCACGATGGCTGCAAAATCCATTCCTGGTTTCCAGAAGTTTGAAGATGTATGGGACGACCGTGCTCCCCTTGGATGGGATGTCAATGATTCAAGCGGGGTAGCCCGTACTTGTGTAGCCATGCTCTCCGATTGGTTTCCCTGCACCACCGCAGAAATTATTCATGTTGATGGTGGCTTCCACGCAATGGGCGTGTAGACCAATATTGCTTGCGTAAACCCCTTGCTTCTCTCGCGATTTGCTTCGCTTCGTTCGCCTCGTGTTTGGCGTTCTCTACACAAGTTGGTGCTGCCGCTAATGACCCATTACTTGCACAACAGTGGGGAATTTTTGCCACGGGTGCGGATCGAGTATGGGCGGTAACAACCGGTAGAGGCGTAACTGTTGCTGTTGTCGATAGTGGTAGTGGACCTCACCCAGATCTTGCAGAGAACTTGCTGCCAGGTCGTTCATTCATGAATTCAACAGAGACCCAAGACGGCAATGACATTGATGCCAGCGGCCATGGTTCACATGTTGCAGGAATCATTGCTGCTGCTGCCAACAATGGCTTAGGTGGTTCTGGTGTTGCGCCAAACGCGAAAATTCTGCCAATCAAGGTATTGGACCAAGCAGGCCAAGGTGATGCGCGCGATGTTGCCGCAGGTGTTCGTTTTGCAGCAGACAGTGGTGCACAAGTAATCAACCTGTCACTCGGTGGAGCAACCGAAAGTTCAAGTTTGACTCAAGCCATTCAGTACGCAAATGACAAAGGGGCTCTCGTCGTTGCAGCCGCGGGTAACGGTGGAGCAACAGACAAACCAAAATGGCCTGCTTCGCTTGACCTCACTATTGCTGTGACTGCAGTTGATTCTTCAAAAAACGTGACCTCATTTGATCAGCGCGGCGACTACATCGATATTGCCGCTCCAGGAGCCAGCATTGTCTCTACCGCAAAGGGCGACTATGTCGCATTGAGTGGCACCAGTATGGCGGCAGGTTTTGTCGCAGGCGCTGCTGCATTGCTCTTTGCTGCTGAGCCAAGAATTTCTAATGCCCAAGTACGTGACATTTTGTTGCGCACTGCTACCGATATCGGCGACGCAGGGCGTGACCAAACATATGGTGTTGGATTCCTGAACCTGGTTGCAGCTCTGGCCGAACTTCAACGCATGTTCCCACCAGTTAACGCCCCTCAAGTAACAGCCGTGGGACAAGTAGGCGAAACACTCGTGGCGAATCTAGACAGCATCACCGAATTGAACAGCGTGAAATGGTTCCGATGTGAATCAACTGGTCCCGCTGCAACCGAAGTCCCTGCAGACTGCACCGCAATCGCAAAAGCCAACAAGCGTTCTTACCGCACCACACAAGCTGACGCGCGACGCACAATTCGTGTTGGAATTGACTACACGCGTGCAGGCACTAAGCAGTTTGCAATATCAGACGCCGTTGGCCCTTTCTTCCCTATCTGGCAAATTGCAAACGAAATCAAACCGGCAAGCAGCACCCCACTCGCAAGACTGTTCAACTCATCTTCTTCGGGTAATCGAACATACAAAGTTCTCAGTGGTGCATGTCGCGTAGCAGGAACCAGATTGGTTGCACCAACAGCACCTTCGGTCTGTCGCGTTCGAATGAGCGTCGCAGCACGTGCTCCGTTTCCAAGGCTCACCATCGCTGGTGACATCACTGTTCAATAACTACTAGGAAAAGGCGAACACATGCCAAATCGTTTGGCTGACCAAACAAGTCCATACCTTCGTCAGCACGCCGACAATCCGGTCGATTGGTACCCGTGGGGAGACGAAGCTTTTGCTCAAGCACGTGAACGCAACGTTCCAATTCTTTTGTCCGTGGGATATTCCGCATGCCACTGGTGCCACGTGATGGCACATGAGTGCTTTGAAGACAACGAGACCGCAGAAGTCATGAACAAGATGTTCGTCAACATCAAAGTTGACCGCGAGGAAAGACCAGACGTCGATGCCATTTACATGGACGCCGTGCAAGCCATGACTGGACGCGGTGGATGGCCAATGACTGTTTTCTTGGCACCAGATGGAAAACCATTCTTTGGCGGAACCTATTTTCCGAAGCCTTCATTTCTTCAGTTAATGAATGCGATCACGGATGCCTGGAACAATCGCCGAGACGACATCAACAACAACATCGATGCATTGATGGAGGCCCTAGAGCGCACGGCAAAGATCGAACAGCATTCAGAGATTGCTGATTTCTCCACTTTTGAAAGTGCAGTCACTCAGTTGCGAGCAAACTTTGACTCGGCATGGGGCGGTTTTGGCAAGGCGCCAAAGTTCCCAAGCACTATGAATCTTGAAGTGTTGCTCCGCCAATTACTTGCAGGTGAAGACAACGATCTGGAAAACATCGTCACCACTTCACTCGATGCCATGGCCAGTGGAGGTATGTATGACCACATCGGTGGCGGCTTCTCTCGATACAGCGTTGACGAAAAGTGGTTAGTTCCCCATTTTGAAAAAATGCTCTACGACCAGGCGCTTCTCGCCCGCGTCTATCTGCATGCAGGAATGCTGTTCGGTAATGAAACATGGAAGCAAGTTGCTCGCGAAACCATCGAGTATGTGCTGCGCGAGCTCACTCATCGCGACGGGGGGTTCTTCAGTGCCGAAGATGCAGACTCTCTAGACGACAGTGGACATAGCCACGAAGGACATTTCTATGTGTGGAGCCGTGACGAATTCACGCGAGTGCTACCCGAACACCTTCAAGAACCAGCGATCAAGTGGTATGAGATAACTGCGCTTGGAAACTTTGAAGGCAAAAACATTCCGGCCCGACTACACCACCGTGGCAACCTCTCGCGACCCGCTGAGGTCGAAGAGGCTCGAGTCATTCTGTTTCAGCGCAGAAATTCCCGTCAGCGACCACTACTCGATGACAAAGTACTCACCGAGTGGAATGCCATGATGCTGGCAACACTTTCCGAAGCAGCTTTCTATTTTGAGTCCGATGAATGGCTGCAAGCAGCAATTCGTAATGGAGAATTTCTTGTGCGCGAACTTCGCACAGCGAATGGCAACTGGCATAGAAGCTGGCAAGAATCGGGCTCCCCACAAGCACGACATAGCGCTCTTGCTGCCGACCTTGCTCAATTGATTGACGCCTTCACACGACTTGGTGAGGCAAGTGGTCAAGCAAGGTGGATCGCTTATGCGCAAGAAGTAGCTGACGAACTGCTCGCTCAGTGCTGGGATGCAGTGAATGGCGGATTGTTCACCACACCCGAAAACGGCGAACAACTCATCGTTCGTCAAAAAGATGTCATGGATAACGCAACACCATCGGCAAACTCAACTGCAGCGCTTGCGCTGTACCGACTTGGCGCACTGACTGGCAACAATCGATACACCCAACACGCCGACCAAATTCTGCGGCTCCTTGCACGCATTACAACCAGCGCCCCGTCGGCATTTGGCAATCTGCTTGCCTCAGTTCATCTGCGTCACGCGGGAATCACCGAGGTTGCGTTACCTGGAGACCAACCCGCCATGCTGCGCGAACTGCGCAAACGTTGGCTTCCAACTGTGGTGCTGGCATGGGGTGAGCCTTATGACTCCCCCCTATGGACCGACCGCAATCAGCACTCTGCTTATGTATGCAAGGAGTATTCATGCTTGAGGCCGGCCACTTCGCCTGAAGCATTTGTGGAAACACTGCGCATCGCGCTTGCTTAAACCGTTACCACCGAGATAGGTGCATTGCTTCATCAATAGGCATTCGCGGTCGTGCAGCGCTCTTGCCTTTTTCACCGCTGCGCGCAGCTTTTCCTACCGCAATCGCACCAAGTAACTGCATGTGCTCGGGAACACCGAGACGATGACGCAACTGCTGCTCGCCGTTAAACACCGCAAAGAACAGCGCACCTAGATCGGCATCATGAGCCGCAAGCAGTAACGACATCACTGCGAACGACCCATCCACTGTCCAGTATGGAGTTGGCCACGCATGCACTCCCTCGCCCAATCCGGTGGCCTGTTTATCTGGCTCGGCATATCGAGCTACATACGCAAGTGGGTCGACAAACGGAAGAATGATTACTGGAGCATCAAGAAGTTGCTTCCAACGAAAGGTCGCACGTTTTTCGGTTGGAAGCGTGTCGTTCCAAAAACTTGCAACATCATCGCCAACAAGAATCACAAAGTGCGTGCCCTGTGTCTTGCCCGCCGAGGGAGAACGAAGCGCCAAGTCAATCAGAGTGTGTAAAACATCGTCACCGATTGGTTCAGGAAGGAATGCACGCGTCATTCGACGGGTACGAACAAGATCGGTGAACTTCACCGCAGCAACCGTTAGTGCTTTTCGAGTTTGCCAAGCTTGGCGAGTGACTCTGCCATGGTCCAACCATGAACGATGAGTGCTCCACCCTTGGCTTTTGTTACACCCTTAAACTGCGCAGCAACATCTGGATTCACTTTTTCTGGCTTCGTTGATTCGTGATCAAGGAAACCACTGTGCCCATTTGACTTCACAATGAAACTCTGTTCGTCGTAAGTGGACTCAACGCCAAACCTACGTGCAAGTCGTTTACCCCATGCTCGCTCTTCGCCTACTGCGCGATGGCCGGGGCGAGGGATCAATTCCGTAAGCGCTTTAAACGACTCAAGTCCGTCAGCACTCAAAAAGCGTGAGCCAACTACAACGTCTTCGTCAGGGAATGCCATGAGAGCACGGTGATACGCCTCAGTCATGAGTCCTTTAAGCACAGCATCACGTTTTGGAGTGCGCTTCACGCTCATCATGCCAAGCAGCACACAAGGCGTGCCGCCGATGCGCTCAAGCGTTGAAAATGTGAATCCATGCACCTTGCCACTGATCTTGGCGCTCGTGAACAACACCCAGTCTTCTTTGGCCTTGGTAATTGCGTCTAACTGGAAATAGCCACCCATTGCAGCCAATTCTTCAATTTCGATATCTGTAAGGGACGCACAATCACGCGTTTCAACCTCAACCGACATACCTACAGTCTGCCAGCAAAAAAGTCATTTGAGACGGGCCAATACAGCGCTCGCCTCTGCGTTGGAATACTGCCTATTCGATATAGGCGTTTTCGCCGAACTCGGTGCGCAATACGCCGATTGCCCGATCAACATTGACATTGAATTCAGAACTCAGTCGCAATACATTCTCTGGCCCAAGGTGCAAATACACAGGAGATGTGCCCGGATACTCCAGCAGCGTGGCCTTCAAGGTTTCAATGTTGGACTCTGACAACATCTGAGCTGCAATCTTGAGGTGCAGAGAGTCTTGGAAGGCACGCAAGCCCTCCAACACGGTGATGTCCATTGCCATGAAACCGACACGGTTGTCGTCTCGCTTGTCGAGCCGTCCGCGCACAGACACCAGAATGTCGTCGGCAAGTTGATGTCCGAACTTCTGCAGGGTCTTTGGGAACAGAGTCACTTCAACGGAACCTTGCAAGTCCTCCAACTGGAATGTTGCCATTTGATCGCCTTTACGCGTGTATTTGCGCGCAAGTCCGTTGATGATTCCACCGATCACAATGAACGCGCCGTCATCTCGTTCCAACGCTTCAGGGATTGAACAATCAACGCGACGACGCAGCGCTCCCTCAATTCCCATGAGCGGATGATCCGATACGTACAGCCCAAGCATTTCCTTCTCAAACTTCAACTGTTCGGTCTTATCAAATTGCAAATCTGGAATGTTTTGGCGCTCCGAGAACCCCTCTGTTTCGTCGCCCAAGTCACCGAACAAACTCATCACACCTTGATCGCGTTCGCGACGGCGCACCATGGTGTTGTCAATGATTGATTCAAAAACGGTTAGCAATCCTTTACGTGGATGCCCAAGCTTGTCGAATGCTCCCGCTTTAATTAGCGACTCAATGGTGCGCTTGTTTAGTGCTTGCTCAGGAACGCGTTCTGCAAAGTCATAGAACGACTCAAACGCGCCATGCGCTTCACGGTGTTCAATGATCTGCCGTACCAGCCCTTCGCCCACGTTGCGAATAGCGCTGAGCCCGAACGCAATCTGTTGCTCATCGCCGTTGACAATTGGCTCAAAGTTGACGCCAGAGCGATTGATGTCTGGAGTCAACACCGTGATTCCACTCGTTCGAGCATCGGACAAGTACACCGCTGCCTTTTCGTAGTTCGCTTTTACGCTGGTCAACAAGCACGCCATGTATTCCACTGGATAGTGCGCTTTGAGATACGCGGTTTGATACGAAATGAGCCCGTACCCATATGCGTGGCTCTTGGCAAATGCATAGTCAGCAAATTTCACGATGGTGTCAAAGAGTTCTTCACCAAGATCTACTCCGTAACCAGTGCTTTCACATCCCGCAACGAAGCTGCCTCGCGCTTCTTCCATTTTCTCGGGAATCTTCTTTCCGCACGCTTTGCGCAGGTTGTCTGCTTCAGCCATTGAAAAGCCGGCGAACTTCTGCGACACGCGCATGAGGCTTTCTTGGTAAATCATGAGTCCGAAGGTGTCCCCCAACACATCTGCAGCGTCAGGATGGAAATACTGAATTTTCTTGCGACTGTTTTTGTAGTCAGCAAAATCATTGTGCATGTTCGCACTCATTGGGCCCGGTCGATATAACGCGAGCACGGCAGAGAGATCCTCAAAGCGCTCTGGAATGAGCGACTTCAACAATGCGCGCATTTGGGTGCTTTCCAACTGGAATACACCAATGGTGTCTCCGCGCGACAATAACTGATACGTCGCTTTGTCATCCATTGGAATTTCGTCAATGGAGAATCGCTCATCGCGCGTCTTGCGAATCATGGTGTTGGCATCTGAAATTACGTCCAAGTTGCGTAATCCGAGAATGTCCATCTTCAACAGACCAAGGTCTTCAACGCCATGCATTTCGTATTGCGTTACCACTGGAGCATCTTCTGGTGCTTGCCCTTGTTCAGGTTTACGCTGAATTGGCAAGTACTCCGTAAGCGGTTCTTTTGTAATCACTACTGCGGCAGCATGAATTCCTACTGATCGTTTCAAACCTTCAAGGCCACGCGCAACGTCGACAATTCGCTTTACATCTGAATCAATCTCGCACAATGCACGCAAGTCTGCTGCTGCCTGGAAACCAGCCTTGTGCTTGCTGTCTTCTTCAAAGCAGTACTTCAATGGCGTATCGCGCCCCATCACCAAAGGTGGCATGAGTTTGGCAATCTTGTCTCCAAGTGGGTACGGGTACCCAAGCACGCGAGCAGCATCGCGAACAGCGTTGCGTGCCTTAATTGTTCCGAACGTAATGATTTGCGCGACGTGATCGCGACCATACTTGTCGGCTGCGTAGCGAATCATTTGATCGCGGTAACGCGAGTCAAAGTCCATGTCAATATCGGGCATTGAAATTCGACTCGGGTTCAGGAAGCGCTCAAAAATGAGGTCGTACTTAATTGGGTCAAGGTCAGTGATGCGCAAGCAATATGCAATGGCACAACCCGCAGCAGAACCGCGACCAGGACCAACACGAATACCTTGTTCACGTGCATACCGAATGAGGTCCCACACAATCAAGAAGTACGAGCTAAAGCCCATGCCTCCAATGACTTCAAGTTCATAATCAAGTCGCTGCGTTACCGAGTCTGGAAGTTTTTCTCCCCATCGCTCGTGTGCGCCTTTGTATGCCAAGTCGCGCAGATAGTCACCGTCCCCCGAGAAACCCTCAGGAATAGGAAAGTGCGGCAACACTGAATTACCAAATGGAATATCAATTTCTGCGCGCTCGGCAATCCATAGCGTGTTGTCACAAGCTGCAGGAACTTCACGGAACAGATAGCGCATTTCCTGCGCCGACTTCAGGTAGTGCTCGGTGCCTTCAAACTTGAAACGATTTGGATCAGCAATCGTGCAGCCGGTCTGCACACACAACAAAGCATCGTGTGCTTCGTGATCTTCCCGATGCGTGTAGTGCGTGTCGTTCGTAGCAAGTAGCGGTGCACCAATTTTCTTTGCCAACTCGATCAGTTGAGGGTTGGTTTGATGCTGTTCGGCAATTCCGTGATCTTGAATTTCAATGAAGAAGTTGTCTTTCCCGAAAATATCCTGCAGTCGACCAGCATCGGCTTCTGCACCCGAGATGTCCCCTTTCAACATCTTCTGCAACACGTGACCACCCAGACATCCACTCGTTGCGATGATGCCTTGACTGTGACGTTGCAACAACTCCCAGTCCATTCGCGGTTGGTAGTAGTAGCCCTCTAAAAATGCCAGGCTCGACAGCTTGATCAGGTTCTTGTAACCGATGTTGTTCTCGGCAAGCAACGTGAGGTGGTAATACACCTTTCCGCCACTTTCGGTTTCACCGCCGGAGTCGTCAATGCGTCCACGTCGTGATGGTCGCTCCGAGCGATGCTCATGAGCCATGTACGCCTCGGTGCCGATGATTGGCTTGATGCCTTTTTCTTTGCACTGTTTATAGAAATCAACGACGCCATACATGTTGCCGTGATCGGTCATTCCAAGTGCTGGCATGCCTTCGGCTGCGGCTTTGCCAACTAGTTCATCAAGCCGCGACGCCCCATCCAGCATCGAAAATTCGGTGTGGACATGTAAGTGGGTAAACGAATCCGCCATTACAGATACGTACCAGGACGATCGTTACTCATTCCTGGTTCGGCGGACCCTGGAAGTTGTCGCATCTGCTCTAGTTGCTGACGCGCCGCAATTTGCTGCGCAAAGAGCGTCGCTTGAATGCCATGAAACAACCCTTCAAGCCACCCCACAAGTTGGGCCTTAGCAACGCGCAGCTCGCCTTCTGAGGGAACTACGCCATCTCGGAACGGCAAGGCAAGCGTGCGCAGTTCATCAGCAAGGTCTGGCGACAACGCTTCCGTGAGTTCAACTATTGAGCGCTCATAAATTTCTGCAAGACGTTCACGACTTGGCGCATCAAGATTCATCGAATGCACTTCATCAAGCAACTGTTTGATCATGGAACCAATTCGCATGACCTTGGCAGGAGCAGTGACGCCTACCGATTCATCTACCGGCGGCAACGGAACATCAAGCCCCACAACTTCAGGGTTGCCACTTGGCTCAATTTTTGGCGTTTCGTTCGTAGACATGTCAGGCAAGTATGGCTTTCTCAGCGTGCAATTGCCAGTAAGGGAACATCAATTTCTGCATCGGTGAGCGACCCATGACGACAGACCAATGAATACGAGCCAGAATCGAGAGGTTCGTCAAAACTGGTAGCGGTAAATGGCACCAGAGCAACATCCCCCAGACGTTTCCGCGCCACGTCAGTAACCCGCTTGCCAAACCACTGTTGCTCACAGGCTTCTTCTCGTGACACCACCCAAGCATCTTTTCCATGATGCTGCTTCGCCGCATTGAGTAAGTCCTGCTCAGCGCCGGACTTTGCGTGCAACCAGCGGAAGCGTCCTTCTCCGGACTGATGCGTAATTCGCGACAGCACATCGACATGTGGCGACTGTGTGTTCTGCCCCACGTGCACTTGACCGTGATCTGCAGTTACCAGCAATACCGAACCTGGGACTAACACCTCGGCAACATCTGCAACTAAACGATCGGCGTTTCGCAACTCGGCGTTGTAGTACTCGCCGAATCCTCGTTCGTGAGCAATCTTGTCAACGCCGTCGTAATACGCGTAGACGAATTTTTGACCACTTTGTAGTAATTGACCAACTTGCACAGGAATACTTGATGCCGCGCGCCACCCCATTGGTCGCGAACCGCGCAAATGCGCTTCAGTAAACGCCGATCCTTCAAGTTCTGCCTTACTCAATACCGGCACAGCAGCACCCATAAAAGGTGGACACGGCTGCACCAAGTCAGGCGGATACGTTGCACGCAAGTCACCTTTGTCGTCGCCCCATCGCAGCATTTGTACAACGTGACCACCAAGGTCGATGCGATAGCCCATCATTCCGTGTTCGCCAGGCGTCAGCCCGGTCGCTATTGAAGTCAACGCCGTGACTGTCGTAGTTGGCGCAACACTGGTGATGGATTTACCTTGCATGCCAGAAAGCATTGGCGCATGCTGGTGATGCTCTTGCAGCTGATGCCAGCCGAGACCATCAAGCACCAAAAGCACCACTTGATTAGCGCCCTGCACACATGCGGGCATCCACCGAGGTATTTCCTGAGTTCCTCGCGGTCCAAGAAGGGCTGGAATCAGACCTGCAATTGAGCCACCTTGGTAGTCGGGGACTCGGGGCGTAGGCACCCGATCTACACTACAAGAGTGCGTGTATCTACTCGGGGTGACTATGCGTGTCGAGCGCTGCTTTCACTAGCCCTGCACGCCGAAGATCAAGGGCCAACCTCAGTACGCGACATCGCAACACGTACCGCACTTCCCCAGCCTTACCTTGAGCAAATCTTGCTCGTCCTCAAAGGCGCTGGCCTGGTGAAATCAAAACGTGGCGTTGGTGGTGGATATGTTTTGGCTCGCCCAGCTGAAGAGATTTTGCTTTCTGAAATAATTGCGGCAGCCGACGGACCAATCACGCTTGGGGATTTTGGTCAACCACACCAAGATGGCGCTTGCGATCATGAAGGTCACTGCGTATTGCTGGCAATTTGGAACGTTGCAGGTGAACACATGCGTCATCACTTAGCCGACTACACGTTGGCAAAAATTGCGCAGGCTGCTCGCGGCACTGCACAGTGGCCCGAACTACATCACTAAGGCTTATTCGCAGCGGTTTACAACTGCTTGCATATCTCCTGGAACAGGAGCCTCAAAAGTCATCACTTCTCCTGTGGTTGGATGAGCAAAGCTGAGTTTTGCAGCATGCAACATTGGGCGAGGCGAAGACAACGAACTTCTTGCACCACCATATGTCGAGTCGCCAACAACTGGATGTCCGATTGAGTCGAGGTGCACGCGAATTTGATGAGTGCGACCGGTTTCTAATTGGCATTCAACGAGCGAACACGGCTGAGGCTGTTCAAACTTTTTCAGAACGTCGTACTGCGTTCGCGCAAACTTCCCGTCAATGACTACTGCCATTTTCGTAGGGTCCCTTTGATCGCGACCGATTGGAGCATCAATGAGTCCAGTCGCAACTTCAGGATGCCCCCACACAAGCGCTACATACACTCGGGTAACATCGCGGCGCGTAAGAGCATCAACCAGTGAGTCGTATGCAACTTGTGATCGAGCCACCACCATCAATCCACTCGTGCCAGCATCAAGTCGGTGCACCACTCCGGGGCGTAACTGATCTCCTACTGAGGCAACCTCTGGGTACAGCGCCAAAATTCCGTTCACCAGCGTTCCATTCGGATTACCAGCACCTGGGTGCACCACAATTCCAGGTGCTTTGTTCACCACAATCACGTCATCATCGGCATAGACAATGTCCAACACCACTGACGCATCGGCTTGAGGCAACTCTTTTTCCGGAATCATCGAGGTATTGATGGTTACCTCTTGACCCTCTTTCACTTTCACTTTGCCGGCAACTCCTGCAACACCGTCAAGCGTGACTCCGCCTAACTCAATGAGCGTTGCAGTACTAGCGCGACTGATGTCTGCAATGAGCGCAACAACGCGATCAAGTCGCTGATCGTGAAGTGCTGCAGGGATGGTTTCAATAAGCACTATTCGGATCCTTCTGATGTTTCTGGCTTTGCGGTGATCATGTTGTAGGCCAAAGCGATTGCGCCACACACAATTCCAATATCTGCCACATTGAATACTGGCCACCACCGGAGATCTATGAAATCGACAACAGCACCACTCATGAATCCGCTGCCTCTGAACACACGATCAAGAACGTTCCCCGTCGCCCCACCGATAATGCAGCCAGTAGCAACGAGCGTAAACAGACTGTTCTGCTTACGCATGGTGAAAAACAAAACACCAATCACCACGATTGCAAGCATTCCAATAAATGGGCCTACGTCTGTGCCCGTAGAAAATGCCATGCCTTCGTTGTGAATCAACGCAAAATGCAGAGTCCAAATGATGTGGATGTCATCTCCGTCGGACAATGCAGACACCGCCCAACCTTTGGTGAGAATGTCAAGAACGAGAACCGCTACTGCGGCACCTGCGCCAATCCAACTCGTGCGCACTCGCGCAAATGTTGTGGTCATCGACGACCGATGCCGCCAACCCGCTCCAACACCGATTCAGTTGTCCATGGAATCGCCTTCAAGCGCTCACGCGGAATTGGCAATCCGCTATGCACGGAATATCCATAGTCGCCACTAGCTATACGAGCAAGCGCAGCATCGATCTCTTCCACTTCCTGGCGAGCCTGTGCCGACAACATGAGGTCGCGTTCACGCTCCACCACCATGGTGTCGCCTTCGCCGCCCTCTTCGTCAAACTGCACATCACCCATTTCCACGTCTTCGATCATGGCGTTGGCTTCATCTTCTAGACGCACTGCTTGCTTGGTAAGCAAAGCACGCTTTTCCAGCAAAGCTTCGCGCTGACCAGTAAGAAACTTCAGGTCAAACTCCTTCGTTGCCTGAATGCCGTCAACAAACTCTGTCTTGACAATGACCGGACGAGGAGGTGGCTCTGGCTTGCGCTTTGCACGCAATGCCGCTTCACGAGCAGCTTCCTTTTCTGCAAGGGCTGCTAAACGCGCTGCTTCTTTAGCTTCGCGTTGTGCCTGCTTTTCTTTCTCTTGTGCTTCACGCTGCGCTTGCTTTTCGGCTGCAAGCCTGGCTTTCTCTTTAGCCTTTTCCTTGTCGGCAATAGCTTTGGCTTTTGCTTTCTCGGCGAGTTCTTTCTTTTTTGCTGCTGCGAGACGCTTCTTTTCTATTTCGCGCTCGCGCATTTGCTTTTTACGCAAAGCCTCAGCAGCCTTTTTCGCATCGGCTTTCTTCTTCGCTTCTGCTTTCTTTTGTGCTTCGATCTTCTTCTTTAGCGCAGCCTTCTTGGCGAGCTCAGCCTTCTTGCGGTCGGCAGCCTTCTTTTCTTCAATCTTTTTCTTCAGCGCAGCCTTCTTGGCGAGCTCAGCCTTTTTCCGATCGGCGGCCTTCTTCGCCTCGATCTTCTTCTTCAGTGCAATCTTTTTGGCCAGTTCAGCCTTTTTCTTCGCTGCAGCAGCCTTGCTGTTCACAGGCTTCTTGGCAGCTGGCTTCTTCTTTGCTGCCGCAGACTTGTTCTTGGCTGCCGGCTTTTTAGGAGCAGACTTTTTCTTGGCAGCTGGTTTCTTGGAAACTGGCTTCTTCTTGGTTGGTTTTGATGGCATAACTACCTCCCTGACTTGGCGCTTCACCGTAGTCGTTCCACGGCAACATAAATGGGAGTCCCATCCAAGTCCGTGGTTCGCGGCGCGTCCGTATTGTAGGACAAGCGCTCCGCAAGGGTTTCTGCACAGATGTAGTCAGAAAAAGGAGCTACCTGCTGGGCTACATCTTCGGGCAGGCCGAGTATCAAATGAATTCGATCGGACACCCCAAGGTCGGCCTCACGGCGTGTTTGCTGAACAATTCGCACGATGTCGCGAGCAGTTCCTTCCGCCAGCAATTCCGGTGTGAGCGCAATGTCAAGCAACACCACTCCCTTGCCGTCTGGCAAAGCCGAACTTGCGGTCGCTTCTGCGTCGCCCACTGCAGCCAACAATTTCAATTGATATTCATGAGGCTGAAGTTCATAACCGCCAGCAACCACCACATCACCCTGTTGTTTCCAGTCGCCCTTCTTCACTGCAACGATCACTTTCTGAGTGTCGCTACCAAGTCGAGGCCCAAGCGCTGCTGGAACAACCTGCAATTCATGTCGCGCAACTCCAGCAACATCTGCAGTCAACTTCACTTCGCGTACGTTTACTTCTTCAGTGATGATGGATACGAAAGGTTGCAGCCCAAGCGCCAACGGCGACGCAACGGTAAGGCTGGCAAGCGGCAGACGAACACGGCGAGAATGCGACTTTCGAAGCGACAAGGTAGTTGAACAAACATCGCGAACCTGATCCATCACGATTACTAATTCGTTGTTAACAGGAATGTCTGCCGCAACCGGCCACTCGGTGAGGTGCACACTGCGGTTACCCGTAAGTCCGATGTACACCTGTTCCGTAATCAACGGCAACAGCGGTGCTGCAACTCGCGTCAAGACATCGAGAACAGTATGCAATGTGTCAATCGCCTGCTGATCTCCAGACCAAAAGCGATTGCGACTGCGGCGAATGTACCAATTAGTGAGTACATCAAGGAACGTGCGAACTTGCTGACACGCGTTAAACAAGTCGTACGCGTCCATGCTCACCGTGGTGTCATTGACCAAGTGGTGCAGTTTTGAAAAAATATAGGTGTCCAGAACATTGTCGGACGAGAAGTCAACCTTGCCTGACTTGCCTTCAGCATTGGCGTACAACGACAAGAAATACCAACTGTTCCACAGTGGCAACATCACTTGACGAACCGTGTCGCGAATGCCCTCTTCGGTTACTGCAAAGTCTGAACCACGTAAAATTGATGACGAAAGCAGATACCAACGCATCGCATCTGCGCCGTAGTTATCAAATACGCCCATTGGGTCTGGGTAGTTGCGAAGACTCTTCGACATCTTTTGACCATCAGCACCCAAAACAATGCCGTGACTTACACATGTTGAGAATGCCGGACGATCAAATAGCGCTGTAGCCAACACATGCAAGGTGTAGAACCAGCCTCGTGTTTGACCAATGTATTCAACGATGAAGTCACCAGGATTGTGCTGTTCGAACCACTCTTGATTTTCAAATGGGTAATGAACCTGCGCAAACGGCATTGACCCGCTTTCGAACCAGCAGTCCAACACCTCTGGCACGCGGCGCATCATGGACTTACCCGATGGGTCATCGGGGTTAGGTCGCACCAGGTCATCAACTACCGGGCGATGCAATTCAGTTACCTTCACTCCGAAGTCGCGCTCAAGTTCCGCAACGCTTCCGTATACATCAATACGTGGAAACTCAGGATTGTCACTTCGCCATACCGGAATTGGTGAGCCCCAGAAACGATTGCGACTGATGTTCCAATCACGTGCGTTTTCGAGCCACTTTCCAAAGCTTCCGTCTTTAAGGTGTTCTGGCACCCAACGAATTTCTTGGTTCAACGCCACCATGCGATCTTTCACCGCAGTCACATTGACGAACCATGAACTCAATGCCATGTAGATGAGCGGCTTACCCGTGCGCCAGCAATGCGGGTACGAGTGATCGTAGGTTTCGTGCCTCAGCACTACCCCACGCTCTTTGAGCGCACGAATAATAAGTGGGTTCGCTTCAAACACCTGAAGACCTGCATAGTCGGGAACTTCTTGAGTGAATTCGCCTCGGCTATTTACTGGTACTACGAGTTCAATGCCGTTCTCTTTGCACACCTGATAGTCGTCTTCACCGAAACCCGGTGCCATGTGCACGACGCCAGTTCCATCTTCAGTGGTTACAAATTCGCCACCAAACACACGGAAAGCACCAGGTCGCCCAGCGAAATACGGAAAGAGCGGCGTGTAACTCTGGCCAACAAGTTGTGATCCACGAACGGTCCCCAACACCTCTGCTTCGTCGAGTTCTTTTGCATAGGCAGACAAACGCGCTTCAGCCAACACAAAAACTTTGTCGTTGTGCCGCACACGCACGTAGTCAACATCTGGTGCAACTGCCAATGCAAGATTGCTCGGCAATGTCCACGGGGTGGTCGTCCAGGCCAACAGATTGTCGCCAGACTCCAGAACAAAGGCAACAGTGAGCGCTGGGTCTTGCACCATTTTGTATGCGTCGTCCATGCGCGTTTCGGTATTGGAAAGCGGAGTTTCGAGAGCCCATGAATACGGCAACACGCGAAAGCCTTCGTAGATCAGACCCTTGTCCCATAGCGCCTTGAACGCCCACATCACACTTTCCATGTACGGCGTGTCAAGAGTTTTATAGTCGTTGGTGAAGTCAACCCAACGAGCTTGACGCGTGACGTATCGCTCCCAATCAGCTGTGTATTGCAACACCGAAACCTTGCAATACTCATTGAACTTGTCAATGCCGTAGTCGGTAATAGCTTGAGTTCCAGAAATACCTAACTGTCGCTCTGCTTCAGCCTCTGCTGGCAAACCGTGACAGTCCCATCCGAAGCGGCGCTCTACTCGCTTTCCTCGCATGGTCTGATATCGCGGAACAGCATCTTTAACGAAGCCAGTAAGCAGGTGTCCGTAGTGCGGAAGGCCATTTGCAAACGGCGGCCCATCGTAAAACACGAATTCGTTTGACGCATCGCCGGTTGCGGCGTGTTGCTCAACCGAGGCAGCAAAGGTGTTGTCCTGCTGCCAAAACTTCAACGTTTCGGTTTCAATTGCCGGAAAGTTTGGCTGCGGATCAACTTGTGGATACGTCACGGTGCGTAAGTGTACGACTTCGTTACTCTCTAGACATTTCTGTCAGCAAATGATGCTTCGCAGAATCGAAAGTCCGATCACCACAACGATCGGCGACAAATCAAGCGGCCCCACAAGAGGAAGTGCACGCTGGACCGGCAGCATCACCGGATCGGTGATTTGGTAGATGATTCGCGCAATCTGCCCGAATGCACCATTTGGGTTTGCTGGAAACCACGACAAGATAACGCGCGCATACACCATGAAGATGAATATCCCGAGTGCACCGCAGATGATGGACACGTCAGCCGCGCGGTGAACTTGCGCCGAATGGCTTAATGAGGAATACGCCTGGAGACACCTTTTCCATGGTGCCTTGCATTCCATAAATCAAACCGCTGGTGAAATCGAGCAAGCGTCGTGCTACTTCGCTATCAGCCGAACCGATGTTCAACAACACTGAGTTGCCGTTCTTAAACAAGTCTGCAACTTCTTTTGCTTGGTCATAACGAGTTGGTCGTACTTCAACCGGTTGTGCAGAGTTTGCAGAGAGCGGACGAACTGTTGGCTGTGCACGAAGTCCGCTCGTTGATGGACGCACTTGCACGCTGGAGTCATCGCGCTGTTGTGGAGCACGGGTGTTGACGCCACGTGGTGCGCGAGGCGCGCGCTGATCGACCATGTCGTCTTCGTACTCTTCGTAGTCGTCGTACTCTTCTTCTTGACGGATCATGCGTCCCCGCGGTTCTGGGCGACGGCGAGGCAGCGGGCGCTCAACAGCAACCGAAGCGTCGTAGTCGTCGTATGCGTCATCTGGACCAAGACCCAGGTAATCCATGGCTCGTCTAAACATTGACATCAGCCAAAGGTTACAACAAGTTACCTAGGCGGTGATGGACGGTTGCCAAAAAGGGCCGATCCCACGCGAACCATGGTGCTTCCCTCTTCGATTGCAATTTCAAGATCGCCAGTCATGCCCATGCTGCAGTGTTGCAATCCATGTTCATTGACTAATGAGCGAAGCGTGCGAAATGTGATGCGGGTCACGATGGGGTCTTCATTTGTCGGGCCAACTGTCATGAGTCCCACAACGTCAATTCCCAAATCCCGCGCAGCTGTGGACAGTTCCCCAACTTCTGCCGGCAAACAGCCGCCTTTACCCTCTTCACCGGTCACGTTTACTTGAAGAAATACCTGTGCCGATTGCGGTGATCGCTTAGCTATTTCTGCAAGGAGCGAAAGTCGGTCAACCGACTGCCAAACATCGACAATTCCCGCTAATTGCTTGATTTTGTTCGACTGCAGTTGCCCGATGAAATGCACCGGTAAACGGTCGACCGATGCCACCTCAGCAGCTTTCGCGACGACCTCTTGTGCATAGTTTTCGCCAATCGCATCACAGCCAGCAACTTTGGCAAATCGCCATGCTTCAGACCCAAACGTTTTTGTCACCCCAACGAGTGATACATCTACCCCACCCGCGTTGGCTATTCGTTTGCGTAGCGAAGCAACCGCTTCGCTAACACTGCGTTGGTCCAACGTGAGAGTTACTTCAAGAACGAAGGAACGTCAAGACCGTCATCGTCGTCGCGCAGTGGGTCTTCCCCAGCACCGAACAACTCTTTCAAACGGCTTCCACGCTGTTCTGGAATACGACCCGTATCAACCGCACGTGGCTCACGCTGACGCGAGCTGGTGTTGTCCACGCGATCAAAGCCGGCTGCAATCACCGTGATTTTCACTTCATCATCGAGTTCGTCATCAATTACTGAGCCGAAGATGATGTTTGCATCAGGATGTGCAACTGCATGAATGATTTCAGAAGCCGTGTTTACTTCAAACAATCCGAGGTCTGAAGGACCAGCAATGTTCAACAGAATTCCACGAGCACCTTCAACCGACGATTCAAGCAACGGCGAGTTGATAGCAGCATTCGCTGCGACTGTTGCACGATTGTCTCCAGTTCCTCGACCGATTCCCATCAGCGAAGTTCCTGCATTCTTCAGAATCATTTTCACGTCAGCAAAGTCGGTGTTAATGAGACCAGGAGTCATGATGAGTCCGGTGATTCCAACAACTCCGTCCAACAGCACTTGGTCTGCTGATGCAAATGCTGCCAACAAGCTGGTCTTGTCACTTGAAATGGCGAGCAAGCGCTCGTTTGGAATAACAATCAATGTGTCAACCTTTTCGCGAAGCTTTGAAATTCCTGCTTCTGCTTGCAACGCACGACGACGACCTTCAAAATTGAAAGGACGTGTCACGATGCCAACAGTGAGTGCTCCTGCTGCGCGCGAAATTTCTGCGATAACCGGGGCTGCTCCAGTTCCGGTTCCGCCACCTTCACCCGCGGTGATGAATACCATGTCAGCGCCTGCAACGAGTTCTTCAATCTCTGCACGACTTGACTCTGCTGCTTCACGACCAACTTCAGGATCGCTACCAGCTCCAAGACCACGAGTGAACTCGCGACCAATATCGATCTTCACTTCTGCGTCGCTCATCATGAGCGCCTGTGCATCAGTGTTTATGGCAATGAACTCAACACCTTTCATTCCAGAGTCGATCATGCGCTGCACAGCATTAATGCCGCCGCCACCCACGCCAATCACCTTGATCACTGCAAGAAAGTTGTGCGGTGCTCCAGCCATATTGTTCATGCCTCCGTTAACGAGTACTCGATATATGAGAAACGCCTGTAATGACGTCGCTCACGAGGCTAGTTGACCAACAAGGCCTGCATTGGAAGCCTCGCATATTGGGTTGCAACTACGGCGAAGACACCACAGGGGTTCCAGAGGACACATCAATCCCTGCAATCTGGTTGATGTCCTGGCGGCGCAGAATAACCACAACATTGACGAGCTTGTTCCGCAGGTCCACAGGTTCGCCAAACTTCACTACCGCCCCAGTCAACAGGGTCATCGTCACCTGATTCGGACCATTAACGCCCATGTTCTTGACCACTGGGCGAATCTCATCAGGCAGCGACATCGCTAACTGTGCGGCGGCTTTATACGACTCAGAGGCCATCGCCCCAGCAATCAGATTTGGCCCAATGCCATCGATGAGCATGTATTCGGTAGGACGACCATTGACCACCGCAAGCACGCGGCCGTCTTGATCGATCACTCTTCCTTGGTTATCTACACCCAAGAACCACGCAACTGGTACGCGCTCATTGATCTCAATTACTGCTCGACTTGGAAGATAGGTCTTGATGCGGACTGACTCAATCCATGGATCAGTTTCAAGAAGTTTTTGAGCTGCATTCGTATCCACAGTGAGCACCGACTTGCCGCGCAGACTCTTTGAGACAGTTTCAATCAATGTTGAGTTTGCGTACTTTGCGCCTTCAACATCTATGTTGCGCACTGCCACTAACGGTGATGCCAACACGATGAGCACCAGAACGATAGATGCCACGAGCGAACCACCAACCACCAACAATTGTTTACGACGATTCACTCCGCGCATGGCAAACAACTGCTTCGTGCCGTTGATTACTCGACGGGTAAACGAGAGCTCAGTCCACGCGGTTCCATCAATAATGACAGCACCATCGGCACTGTCATCAACGCTTTCCGACAACGATTCATCATCAAAAATTGCTACGCGAGTAGAAGTTGGCGCACGATGCACACTCTGGGACATCGTGTCGGCAGGAAAATCATCGTCGGTAACGATTCTGAGGTCGTCATCAACAATCACCACTCGCTCTGCAGGTTGAGCTGGCTTGTCACTTGGCACCAATGTTGGCGACGTCTGATTACCTGTAGCGCTGGTAATTGGAACGATGGTTGCGTCACGCGCAGCACCACTCGTGACATCGCGAGTGATGTCGCGTGTTGCATCACGACCAAAGGCATCTCTCAGTTCTTCCAGCACTTCATCCGACACATCGGAATCGATGATTCGAACCACTTCTCCATTGAGCACAGAAACCGGAATGGTTCCATCAGTGGTCTCATTGGCCGTGCTTGATGTATCAAAGACTTGTTCAAGCCGAATAGTTGAAACCCCAACTTCGGAGTCTTTATTAATGAGATCCACAATTGCTGGATCAGTTTCGTCTTCGAATCCAACGAGCCGAATCTCGCTACGCAAAACGTACCCACGTTCGTCGCGCACACGACGGCGCACCTCTGCCATCAGCGCCACAACATCTTGTGCACTTCCGTCAACATCAGCCTGAATGAAATTGGCATGCTTTTCTGAAACCTGAGCAGAACCAATGCGCATTCCACGCATACCAAGTTCATCAATTACTGCACCGGCTGAAACCTTGCCAGGCTCAGGATTGACAAATACCGAACCCGCGTTTTGTCCACCTGGTTGGTTCTCTCGGCGCCAACGAACTACTTCTTGCAGTTCTGCTTCCGAAGCCTCGGGCGACTTTGACCATTCAAGGTCAACAGTTGCGCTGAGAACGACATGATGATCATCCAATGCCGAACCGCGGAATCGCAGCCCGAGATCGACTGCATTTACATGGGCTTCACGTCCTTTACGCAAGTGGAACATACGCACTGAAGTCAACGAAGATGCCATGTCCGAACCATGTCCACCTGCATTCATTCGCACTGCTCCGCCCACCGAACCTGGAACACCTACTCCCCACTCAAAACCAGTGAGTCCACGCGCAACGCTTTGACGTGCTGCAACCGGCAGTGCGACCGAGCCACCAAATAAAGCAATCGGTTCCACATCTGGGTCTTCGTCGCGATTCGGCAAGTCGACGTAGTCAGCAAGTCCGCTCATGGTTATGGCCAAACCTTTAAACCCTGAATCGGAGATCAGCAAATTACTTCCACGCCCAATCACCAGAATTGGCAATTCAACCTCAGCAAGGACGGCGCTCACCAAGTACAAATCGTCAACTGATGAGACCGTCATGTGGAGTGCGGCAGTGCCACCAACTTTGTAGGTCGTGAATTGAGACAAATCGACGTTTCGCTTGGCTCGCGAATTGAACAGGCCGAAAGCATGTTCAATGGCTTCCGAAGTTGCTGGGCGACGAAGTTGATGAGGAGTGCTCACGAATTTCCCCGCAATGCGTGTCGCGCGGCAATCACTTCATCGGGCAATGTTTCGATATCGCCACAACCCATGGAAATACAGAGGTCACCTGAGCGCAATTCAGTCGCAAGATGCTGGATCAATTCGGCACGCGTCGGCTTCCACGCAATTGAAGTATCGGGATGAGCACGAGCAATGGCATCAACCACCAGTTTGCCAGTTACCCCTGCAATCGGCGTTGTACCAGAGGAATAGATATCAGTAATGACCACATGGTCTGCCGCAGCAAAACAATCTGCATATGCATCTGACATGTGCTGCATGCGATTGAATCGGTTCGGCTGAAAAACTGCGACTACCCGTGTCCAGGGATCTGTTTCATCAGTGCAACTTGAGAGCACTGCCGAAATCTCCATCGGCAAATGTGCATAGTCATCCACAAACGACACGCCATCGTCGTTTCCGCGCGGGTCGAACCTACGAGATACACCTGAAAATGCAGCGAGTGCAGTTGCGATCACATCGAACCCAACTCCGAGTGCCATCGCCATAGCAATTGCTCCCAATGCATTTGCGACGTTATGTTCACCACGTAACCGCAAAGTGACACGACCAAGTGATTGTCCGTTGTCGCCTGGTGTTTCGTGGCGCAATACATCAAAGGTCGAACCACCATCGTGAAACTGCACATTGCGCACCGTGAACTTTGCGGGCGAATGAATTGCGTAGGTGGTGACATTTTGCTTGAGCGCGATAGCCGAAAGCGATGCATTGTCGGAACAAATCACCTTTGGGCCATCAACTGCTTGAATAAATCGCTCAAAGCTTTCAACCATGTTGTCAAAAGTTGAAAAGTGGTCAAGATGATCAATATCGATATTGGTAACAATGACTGCAGCTAATGGAAGCTGTTCGTGAGTTCCATCGCTTTCATCAGCTTCGACCACTAAGTGGTCGCCACCATCCCACGACGCTCCGCTACCCACTCCCCGAACCTCGCCTCCAATAATGAAACTTGGACGCAACTGGGCTGCTCGAAGAACCGTCATCAGCATTGACGATGTGGTGGTCTTGCCATGCGTGCCAGCAACACCTATTGAACGTTTTTGTCCACAAATCAAAGCCAACATCTGCGCCCTACTCAGTACCGCAATTCCGGCTTCACGTGCCTCTACTAACTCAATGTTTTGCTTCGGAATTGCCGATGACGCTGTTACTGCATCGCAATGATGAACGGCGGCGACTTCATGACCAATATTGATGGTCACACCAATTTCACGCAGTCTTTGCACCGTCTCAGATTCTTTAATGTCGCTACCCGAAACCGCATGGCCCATCTCAATTAATACCTGCGCAATAGCGCTCATTCCGGGCCCACCCACACCAACAACGTGAATCCGTTTTTTCGTTGATAGGTCAAGTAACGCGTTTGCCGATTTCACAATTGCGCCTTTGCTACGCCTTCAATAACGCTTGAAATCGAACTCTGGCGATGCACAGCGCCTAACTCTCGCGCACGACTTGCGATTGTTGCCCTGCGGTCATCATCCCGAAGCAGTTCAGTAATCAAAAATGAAAATTCGTGATCGGTCAGGTTGCCCTCTTCAAGGAGCACTGCTCCTCCACGATCAGTTAACCACTGCGCATTTACCAGTTGGTGGTTCTCGGCCGCATCTTTCCACGGAACAACGACTGCGCAGACGCCTACCGTCGACACTTCAGCAATGGTGCTCGCCCCCGCCCTACACACCACAACATCAGCGGCTGAATACAAGGTGACCATGTCGTGCGAATATGCAATGCGCGAATACGCCAACGTTCCGTTGTTGTGGTGCATCGTGACTGGAAGTTTCACCGCGTCCATGAAACGTTCACCCGCAATGTGGATGACGCAGGTGTGTTCGGTGCTACGCAGACTTTGCACCAAATGCTCTGTTGCAGAATTCAACACCGCCGATCCAAGTGATCCGCCCATTACCACCACCACTCGAGCGTTAGCGGAAATTCCCAACGTCTCGCGTGCACCATTTCGCAATGTCTGCACATCGGCCGTACGCAAGTTGCGCCGCACGGGAGCTCCGGTCTCAACTGCATTTCGCAGTTTGCTTGGCACATAAGCCACAGCAGTAACCGCTGCGTATCGCGACTGCAGTTTGGTAGCCAAACCTGGCCGACGATCGTACGAACACGTAACGACAGGAACGCCCAAACTTCGAGCGGCTCGACACATGGGAATACTCGCATAGCCCCCAACAGAGATGACTACCTGTGGCTTCAACTGCTTGAGCAAACTTTTTGCGCTAGCGAGAGCACGCATCATTGTGGGCACCATCAGCACATTGCGCTTGAGTTTGGACAACGAAAATCCGCGCTGCAAACCATCAACAGTAAGAAAAGTATGAGCCAATCCAAGCTGAGGAATCATGCTCACTTCTGCCCCACGAGTTGAACCCACATAGTGCATCGAAGACAAACTATGGCCAGCATCTACGAGAAGTTCTGCAATCGCGATTGCAGGAACAACGTGCCCGCTAGTTCCGCCCCCAGTAATTACGGCAAACGTGGTTGAAGCGGGTACGACCATGACCTACTTCATATTACGTGCAACGTTCAGCAACAGACCAACAGCCGCCATTGTCATAAACAGTGATGATCCACCGTATGACAAGAGTGGCAAAGTGAGCCCTGTTACTGGCATCGCGCCGATAACGCCTCCAATATTGATGAGTGCTTGAACGCATAACCATGTTGTGATTCCACCAGCGAGAAGTGCGCCATAGTGATCGCGTGCTCCTCGTGCTGCCTGCATACCAAGTGAAAGCAACACCATGAATCCACCAATGACACCAACGGTTCCGATGAGTCCGAACTCTTCAGCAATGATCGCAAAAATGAAGTCGCTGTGCGCAAGTGGAACGTAGCCCCACTTTCCTGTTCCCTGACCTACTCCAACACCAGTGATTCCACCATTGGCAATACTCAACACGGATTGCCACACTTGATATGCCCAGTGACCTTTGTTTCCTTCCAGGTCGGCAAATGCGAAGAATCGATTTTGCAGTCGCGAGCTTGTGGCAATCAAACCAATCGACACCAAAGTGAACGCACCAGTCATCGTTGCCATCCATCGAATTGGCGCACCTGCAATAAACAGTGTTGCCATAACAATGCACGTAAACACAATCGCTGCACCAAGATCTTTTTGGAAGATAATGCACATCGACACCGTGATCGCCCATGCAGTCATGACGGGCTTCAGCGTTCGCTCCACTATCGCGATATCTGCCCGCCTACGCGACAACACACTGGCGCAATACAACAACATGGTGACCTTCAAAACCTCGGAGGGCTGAAACCGGATCGGGCCTAACGCCACCCATGCACGTGCGCCGTTGATTTCCAATCCAATACCTGGAACCAACGGAAGAACCATGAGTCCATACGATGCCCAGAGCGCATACTTCGCAATGCCATGCCACTGGTGATACGGCATGCGGTAGGTAGTGATTCCCGCGAACAAACCAAAGATTGACCACATGAATTGCTTCTGAAACATCGCCCACGGCGAGCCGCCACGGTTTACGGCTTCAATGGACGTTGCCGACAACACCATCATCAAACCAAACACCGTGAGCAATGATGTGACCGCAAGAATTCCCCAAAAAACCTTGTTTGGCGCAGCGGTCGTTAGTCGACGTGAAGTTCCGACACCCTTTTTGTCGAGAACTGCACGGCGACGCTGAGCCGGTGTAAGCGAAGTTGAAACGTTTGTTGCCACGGTGTCCTCCTAGCGATGGTTTCCTGATAGTTCTCGAACGCATTTCATGAAATCGTCGCCCCGTTCACCGTAGTTTGAGTACCAGTCGTAACTGGTGCATCCCGGCGACAGAACCACAACATCTCCAGTTCGTGCAAGTTCTCGTGCCTGAGCAACTGCACCACTCATGCTGTCTGCCTTAACAACAGTGCACACACCACTGAAAGCGCGCGCAATATCGTCCGCCGAGGCGCCGATGGCAACAACTGCTCTCATGCGCTGTGGTTCGCAGGCCATTTGCGAAAGGTCAAGATTTTTGTTCTTACCCCCGGCAATCAACACAATGCTGTCGAATGCGCGCAAAGCCACGCTTGCAGCATGCGGACTTGTTGCCTTTGAGTCGTTATACCAACGCACTCCATCTATTTCCGAAACAAACTGAATTCGGTGAGGAGCATTTTCAAAATGCTCCAAGGCCTGCGCCACATGTTCTGCACTCGCAAGACCACTCTCGATGCACACTGCGGCTGCAGCAAGTGCATTGGTGATGTCATGAGGCAATGAGCGCTTCATTCGTGAAACACTGGTGATCGGGCCAAACGGTCCACACAATTCACTACCAACAACGCGATAGTCACCCTCGGTTGCTCCAAAAGTAACCGTGCGAGCAGCACTCGCGCGCGCAACAGCCAAAATGTTCACATCATCAACGGGCGCAACCGCCACATCAGTCGGCAGGCAGTTAGCCCACATCTTTGCTTTCGCATCAAAATACTGTTGATACGTGCCGTGCCAATCCAGATGGTCCGGCGCAATGTTCAACCAAGCCGAAGCTTGAGCCCGAAATTGCTCGGTGTGTTCCAAACGAAAACTTGAACACTCGACTGCAAAAGCCTGCGCATCGGTATCAAGTGATTCAATGAGCGGCACTTCGGTGTTGCCGACTGCTTCGGTGCGTAGCCCTGCCGCACGAAGAATCGCAGTGACTAAAAATGTAGTTGTCGTCTTGCCATCGGTTCCCGTGACTGCAACCAATGGGCGCGGTCCACCGCTACGAAGTTGTTCCATACGATAAGCAATTTCGATTTCCGTCTGAATAGAAACTCCGTTTTCACGAGCACTTCGAATAACCGCGTGGTGTACAGGAACTCCTGGTGCAGGAGAAAGCACATTCACCGCACGCATCGCTCGCTGCAATTCCCCATCTTGGGAGATGTTCACAATCTGGGCACCAATGGACTGAGCAAACGAACGATGCTCATCCGTCAAATTGTCATCACCAAGCACGACATCTATGCCGCGCTTTCGCAACGAAGAAGCAACCGCGCGCCCCGCTACCGCCAACCCAAAAACAAAGGTTGCTTCGCGGCCCTGGGTCATCGGGACACTTGATTGGTGAAGTCTGCAATGAAGATTGCGACTGCGGTTGCAACACAAATTCCAGAGATGATCCAGAACCGAATGATGACCGTTGTTTCTGGCCAACCACTGAGTTCAAAGTGGTGATGGATTGGCGACATTTTAAACAGACGCTTCTTTCGACCGGAAGCCTTGAACACGCCCATTTGTACTGCAACCGAACCGGCCTCAATCACGTTGATGCCACAAATGATTGGCAACATCAAATGAGTATTTGTTGTGACAGCAAGTGTTCCGAGAGCTGCTCCTAAACCAAGTGCACCAACATCACCCATGAAAATTTGTGCCGGTGCCGCATTCCACCAGAGAAAGCCACCACATGCGCCAGCAAGTGCCGCAGAAAGCACCGCAAGGTCGAGAGGGTTGACCATGTCGTAAATGCGCGGATTGCGAAATGCCCAGTACGCGATGATGGTGAACGCCAAGAAACCGAATAATGCTGAACCTGCAGCAAGACCGTCTAAACCGTCTGTCACGTTTACTGCATTGGTCGTGCTCCAAACCATCACTGCTGTCCACACAATGAACAGCGGTCCAGATAATTCCCAGCCTGGGCTGAGTGCACGAGTAAATGAAATGGTTTGAGCAACGCCGGTAGTGGAAGCCAAAATGAACATCAACACCGCTGTGATGCCGAAGGTGATCCAACCTTTTTTCTTCCAGAAAATTCCGCGATTGTGCTGGCGCTTCACCTTGAGGTAGTCATCGAGAAATCCAATCGCGGCCAGCACAAATACCGTGAGCCAAATGATTGCTGCTTGGTCAGAGAATGGAAGTCCATCGCGCAAGTGAGCGACGAGCCAGCCGATGAATCCCGCAATCAAAATAGCGATGCCACCCATTGTTGGCGTTCCCTGTTTTGCCATCTGATGCGCTGGACCATGGTCTTCTGCACCGAGAATTGGCTGACCCTTTCCGAGTCGTTGAAAAAAAGAAATGAGCGCTCGAGTGCCGGCAAGCGAAACCAACATTCCAACCGCACCAGCAATTAAAACGGCAATCATGATTGAGCTCCTAGAAGTTCACGAGCGACTTGCGCATCGTTAAACGGAAAAGTTTCAGTTCCAATGGTTTGAGTGTTTTCGTGACCCTTTCCCGCAATCACAACAACATCTCCATGATGAGCAATGGAAAACGCCCTACCAATTGCGGCACGACGATCTAATTCAGTGCACAGCACTTTATGCGAATCAGATGCCGCAACTCCAGCATTGATTTGCGCTGCAATATCAGCACCTGATTCAGAGCGAGGATTATCTGAAGTAATAATCACCACATCTGACTTAGCAGCAGCGATTTCCCCCATTGGCGCACGCTTTTCAGCATCGCGATCTCCACCGCAGCCAAAAACCACTACTAACTTTCCGGATTCACTCATCAGCGATCGCGCTGTGTCAAGAACACGTTCAAGAGCATCTGGCGTGTGTGCGTAATCGACAATTACATCGAAGTCCTGCCCTGCATCGATGGACTCAAATCGACCCGGCACAGCAGCGGCACGACTCATACCCTCTGCAATCTTTGCGAGTGGGACATCAAGGGCTCGTGCTGCAGATACTGCAGCAAGCGAGTTCATCACGTTGAACTGACCACCCAAATGTGCACGCATCTGCACGCCTTCGATCTCGTATTCAATGTGTCGTGCATCCATACGAACCTGAGTAATGTCGTTCAATCCAAACGACTTCGCCTCAATAGTCATAGTGTCGAGCAGAAGTTGGCCGTACACATCATCGCGGTTGATAATGCCGCATGCCGAATACTCTTTTGTGAAGAGTTTTGCCTTAGCGGCAAAGTACCTCTCCATGGTGAGGTGGAAGTCCAAGTGATCCTGCGACAAATTCGTAAACACCGCAGCTTCAAACGTCGTGCCTGTTACGCGATGAAGTTCCAACGCATGCGAGGTCACTTCCATCACTACCGCTTCAACACCGTCGCGTTCCCAAGTACTCAACATGCGTTGCAAATCCGTTGATTCTGGTGTCGTTCGTGTGCCAGTCAATGTTCCGATGACTTCAGTTTTCCAACCATGTGTTCGCAAGATCTCTGCGAGCAGATGCGCCGTCGTAGTTTTTCCGTTTGTGCCGGTTACACCAACAACGTGCATCCGTGTACTCGGGAATTCGCGCAAAGCGGCAGCCAGCAAACCCATTGACTTACGAACATCACGAACCACTACTTGAGGCACATTGATTTCCATTACGCGTCCGACTAGCAAAGCTGACGCCCCAGCGTCAACCGCCAATTGCGCAAAATCATGACCGTCTGCTTGCGTTCCATCGACACAGCAGAACAAGGTGCCAGCACTCACCCGACGTGAGTCATGCGAGACATCTGTGATTTCGGAGTCCTTGCCAATGATTTCAACAAGCAAACCGTGCGTGCCAAGTTGCGCTGTGTCCACCAGATGACGCAATGCCATCTGGCCGGTCGGTGCCGGCGACGCATTCATGATTAGTGCTTTGGTCCGAGCTCTGCTGGACGCTCTTTTGGACAGCCAAGATCGGCTGCATCTGGACGAATATCAAGTTCGCTGATCAACACCTGCGCAATGTTGGCAAACACTGGCGCTGCTGCAGTTCCACCAAAGCGGTCCAACGAGGCTGCATTCGGTTCATCAATCGAGACCAACACCGTGAAACGTGGCTGCTGCGCAGGAATGAACCCTACAAAACTCGCAAAGTATGAACGTGAACCGTCGTCAGCGGCGTACGTTCCGTTCTCTTGACGCTTGTATGCAGTTCCCGTTTTTCCAGCAACCGTAATTCCTGGCACTTTTCCAAGAGTTGCCGTTCCGAAACAGACGACGTCTGACATCAATGATCGCATTACAGCGGCAGTCTCTGGCGTGATTACAGCGTGCTGTTCTTTTGCTGGAATCGATTCATTTACACCGTCCTTCGTGACCGTTGCCGTCACCAATCGAGGTGCAACATAATTTCCATTGTTTGCTACCACGTTTACACCAGCAATCAGCTGCAAGGCCGTTGTTGAATATCCATAGCCATACGAGGTGGTGAATTTCTTTGCACCCTGCCACTTATTTGCTGACTGGAGGATTCCTTTAGTTTCTCCTGGAAAGGCAACTTCGGTCTTCGCACCAAAACCGAAGGACTTCAAGTAGTCATAGAGCTTGTCCGGTCCAATAGTTTGCCCGATCATCAATGTTCCAACGTTTGATGAATCAACAATGATTTTTCTAACAGACATATCTTCGAGCCCGTGCGGATAGGCATCGTTAATTGGCTGCTCCCACTTCGTGCCTTTGTTTGCAATAAATGTCGGAGGAACGTTGAACATGGTCGTTGCGTCAACTTTGCCTTCGTTGATTGCAGCCGCAATGCTGAATACCTTTGCAACCGAGCCAGGCTCATTAGCTTCAACCGCTGCAATGTTTCCCGAGTCGGCCGAATATGTACCGTCTTCATTCAAACGCAAGGTTGACATCGCATAAATCTCGCCAGTGGCAGAATCCATCACGATTGCGGTACCACTTCGTGCTTGAAGGCGCGCAATCTGCTGGGTCAAAATGCCATCAACTTGGAACTGAATGTTGCGATCAATAGTGGTCACCAAAGTCTTGCCAGGAATTGCCGCAACGCTTTCATCCTGAGTTGCCGGGATTGATTGACCTTTCGCGCTTACTTCGCGAACCTGTCGGCCATTGACACCTGCGAGCAACATGTCGAATTGCATTTCAAGTCCGGAGGTACCAAGTCCATCAGGATCTGTGCGTCCAACCAAAGCACGCAATCCGTCGCTTGTTAGTTCGCGACCAGATTCCCTATACGACGACACACCAGGAAGTTGCAACGCAATAAGTGAGTCAGCTACTTCTTGTGAAACCTGACGTGCAACGTAAGTGAAGCTTGCCGTCTTGTTTTGCAACCTTTCTGCAAGAGCAAGTTCAGCTTCTGGAGACATAGCCAGCGTTGCTGCGATTGCTCGGGCTGTTCCAACCGGATCAATCACTTCACGAGGGTCAGCAAAAACTGTACGAAGCGAAATTGGTATAGCGAGTTCAAGGCCATTTCGGTCGAGAATTGATCCGCGCTCTGCCTTTACAACGTTCACTCGAGTGCGCTGTGAAATGCTTGCGTCGCGGTATTGGCTTGCTCCAACTGTTTGCAAGTATCCCGTGCGAAACAACATTGCACAAAGCAGCAACGACACAAAAATGCGCACGTACGCCAGTCGGTGTGAGATTTTTCCGGGTTTGAGGTCTTCGGTCAGCGTCCGAACGGTTTGTCGCGCAGCAGCCCGTGCAAGGTCACTTGCGCGCTGAGGTTCATGACGTCGGCCGCGTGATCCTGCAGCAATGCTCATGGCTGTGTCCCCTCATTCTGTGCAACGCCCAAGTTTGCAAGCGGATTAAGAGACGTGATGTTCGATGGATTCGCAAACGCTGGATCCATCTTCCCTGTTGAGATCACAACCGACGCCACAACATCTTGCGGGACTTCAACAAACTTCGAACCAAGACCTGGCGTCATCATCAGGGCTTTCGCCTGTTCGCGAAGGTATTCCGGAGCCAACAAGGTAACTCGCTGTTGGCGAAGCTCATCGTGGTACTGACGTGCTAGCGAAATTTCGCTCGTAAGACGATCGAGTTTCAATTGCTGTCCGGCAATGTACGCCTGCAACCCAATCACCGACGACACCACCACAAACAAACCGAGCACCATGGTGCTGAAAAACAAAATCGTTCGTTTTGACGTTCCAGGGATGACTGTGAGATGGCGTTCAGGGGGTATCGATTGTCCACCACGTGGTTGCCGTTGCGGCACCCGTTCTGTGTTGATCGCTAACGCCATCTCAGCAGCCGACCTTTTCAATAACCCTGAGTCGCGCGGATGATGCGCGAGGGTTGCGTTCAATTTCTTCTGCAGATGCATGCTCAGCGACACGCACCTTTTTCACCAACTTGCCCGAAGATAAATGGTGTTGGTACGGAGAAGCGATTGCGGTCGCTCCTGGACGCGTTTCTGCATCACGAAACGCCTGCTTCACAATGCGATCTTCACCTGAGTGGTACGACAACACAGCAATTCGCCCACCCACTTCCGTGGCAGCGATCGCTTCCGAAATGGCCTTCGGCAAAATTTCGAGTTCCTTGTTTACTTCAATACGAATTGCTTGGAACGTGCGCTTTGCTGGATGCCCACCAGTGCGACGAGCTGGAGCAGGAATTGCGCTCGCAACAATCTCTGCAAGCGCTGCTGTCGTCATGACTGGACGTGCTGCAACAATTGCTTTTGCAATACGGAAGGCAAATCGCTCATCTGCGTTTTCGCGCAATACGTCGGCAAGCTGCTGAACTTCATAGCCATTCACAACATCAAGGGCACTGAACTCTTGCGTGGTGTTCATACGCATGTCAAGTGGTCCGTCATTGCGATATGAAAAACCACGATCTGCTTCGTCGAACTGTGGCGAAGAAACCCCTAGATCAAAAAGTGCACCAGAGATTTTTGATACGTGATGCAACTGCAAGAATTCACCAATGCCGTCAAAGCGGCCTTGGTGAAACATCAGTCGACCTTCAAATTGTGGTGACACCTTGCGCGCGTGTTCAATGGCCATCGGGTCTTGATCAATCCCGAAAACGCTCATCCACGAATACGTCGAGAGCAGTCGCATTGCGTGGCCAGCGCCACCCAACGTCGCATCCACTACTACGCCGTGAGGAACCGAACCGAAAAGTTCTGTAATTTCATTGGCCATTACTGGCTCGTGATTAAAGGTTGAGTGAGTTGCTGGTGAGTTCATAAGAAGTTTTCGACTCTTCGTTGCGTGTTCTCGCCCGTGAAGTGCCTCGCTGTACTGCAGCCCCCCGGCCGGCGTTGTCGTCGGGATGTCTCCCCGATTCGACGAAATGGAAGCGGGCGGAGTTGGGGCTGTCCATCTTGCTGACCGAAGGACTGCAGTACAGCGAAACGCTCATATGTGGAGCGCTCGCAAATAGTGGTGTGGTCGATGCGCTCCTTTCCTGCTACTCGCCTGATCCAGCGATTTGCTCGATACCCATGAGGACTACGCGCTCGTGGCGCTCCGGGTCCCAAATTTCAACGCGGTTGTAGTTACCGCTAACAAGCACGCGTGAATTCAGTGTGAGGCCGGCGTATTCGCGCAACTTTTCTTCGATGTTGATTCGACCCTGGGCATCTATGGCCACTTCGAAGGTGTTGCTCGCCTGAGCACGCTGCTGGTTTAGCGACATCTCGCCCTTACGAACCTTTTCCATGGATTCCCGAGCGAACTCTTCAAAGCTGTCGGCAGTTAAGACATCCACGCACTTGTCGCGTCCAATGGAGAGGAAGCAACGGGGTTCCAAACGGGGGCGAAACGATGCAGGCAAAGCCAAGCGACCCTTGGGGTCCAGCTGCCGATCGTGCACTCCTACGAACAATGTGTCCTCCGCTACCCTCGCAAACCCTTGTGGGGCTTGCTTTCCCATGTATTGCTGCCGTTGAAGGGAGTCCGCACTCCGGATCAACAGGAAATACGATATCCCCACTTTCCCCCACTTTGGTGTCTTTTCTCACCACTTTTCCCCACTAATTCCCAAACGCAGAAATACCAAAAAGAGGTTGATTTCATTGGTGAATTGAGCAAAATGCGGCCTCAACGGCCGAATTGCCGAAAAAAAACTTTTGCTAGAGGGGCAGATGTGACACGAAAGTGTCGACGATCGCCTGCTGGCTTACCTGAACCGCTGCGACTCGATGCGCAATTTCACTCAGGTTGCCTGGCGTATTCACTACGTACATCTCCACGTCTTGTGGATTCCACTTCGTATATATGGTGCATTGAAAGCGCGCATAATCACGTGTGCGTCGCTGGCTAATACCTACGAACTTGCTCAGTGACTCGGCACTTTGTCGTACTACTTCACCCGGCCCAACTCCTGCGAAACATAACAAGTCACCCCAAGCATCGCTACTCAGTGATTCGCGATGAACCAAAACATTGTTTTCGCCAAGTGCGTTCAGTGTTTTCACCCAAACATCACCCAACCACCAAGAAGCTTTCGCAACGTCATTGTCCCACAACGCATCACCTCGTGGAACAACAACATCAATCCACACATGCTCACCCGGTGCAAGAAACACAATTCCACCACCGCTGCGACGATGCACTATTTCAATTTCGTCGCGATTGCACTGCTCACCGTTTAACAGTGATTCATCTTGGCGTGAGCCAAGCACAATTGCTTTTCGCGATATACGAACGTCCCAAACCGCGCGCTCTACAGCAAGATCACGACCATGTTGTTCATCCGCAGAAACATGTTCGGTGTACAACTTCCATGACGAGCTAGGAAGCGTAGGCAAGGTATTGCTTCCACGCATCGGGCACTCGCCCAACAGAAACAGAAATCCATGCAAGCTCGCGTGGCGCATGCGGTTCGCTTGCAAGTCTCATGCCCGCTTCTTCCGGAGTGCGATCACGCTTGCGCAAATTGCACGGTCTGCATGCGGCAGTTACGTTTTCCCACACATTCATACCTCCACGTGAACGCGGCATGACGTGATCAATGGAGTCTGCAACTCCTCCGCAATATTGACAACGATGATCATCTCGAGCAAACACTGCACGACGCGAAAGCGCAGTTCGACGGTGATACGGAACCTTCACAACATAACGAAGCCGAATGACCAATGGTCCTGGCATCGAGAAATTCTCTGCGTGCACTTGCGTTCCATCGTCTTCAACGATGTCTGCTTTGTCCGAGAGCACCAAACAAACGGCGCGTCTCGCAGACACGACACTCAGCGGCTCGTACGTTGCATTGAGAACGAGCGCGCTACGCATGGTTAGCCTCGCCGCCCTCGGCGACTCAACCTGGTCGTACTCTGCCAATCGCGCGACCATTCGAGATAGTCAATAATGTCGTGTATCTCCGGATCACGCTTCGCTCCGCCGTACTGAGTTGTGGTGCGAAACTCAACATACGCAGGCGTAGGTAATGGCAAGAAGGGCGGTTGCTTCCACCAGCCTTTTGGCGCCAATCGAACTGCCTGTCGAACCGCGGTAGTCCACAGCCAAGGGCGCACCAATAACGCCGCAATCAGTTTGGCAAGAGTGGAAAAGTTCATCATGACGTTGCGCTCAGACTAATTGGGCTTTGGTTCCTTTGGTAGACCAAGCACCATTTCTCCAATGATGTTCCGCTGCACCTGCGAAGAGCCTGCATAAATCGTTCCAGCGCGTGCATTGAGGAATGTTGTCGTCCAGCTCATGGAGTCATTAGGAGCGCCAGCATCATCGGTTTGAAATGCACTTGACGGCTTACGACCCGATGGCACCAATGCGTCCAAGCCCATGATGTCCACTCCAAGTTCTGTGACCACCTTGTGATACTCACTCCAATACAACTTGAAGATTGCACCGTCTGGTCCTGGATGATGCCCTGCCAAGAATTGCGTCAACGTGCGCATACCGAGGTAGCGCATTACTTGAACAACCGAATAGCACTTTGCGAGTCGCTGACGAATGCGTGGGTCGGATGCAACACCCTTCTCACGAGCAAGATCCATCAAGCGATCAATCTCAGCCTGAAAGCGAATTGGTGCAGTTGCCGCTGCTTCACCACGCTCGAAACCAAGCAGACCCATGGCTACTGCCCAACCGTTGTTTACGCCACCAACAACATTTTCTTTCGGCACGCGAACGTCTGTGTAAAACACTTCGTTGAATTCGCTCTCACCTGAAATCATCTTGATTGGGCGAACTTCAATACCTGGTTGACGCATGTCAACAAGCAAGAACGAAATGCCCTTGTGCTTTGGAGCATCAGAGTCGGTGCGCGCAAGCGTGAAGATATGGTCGGCCAAGTGACCTGCCGATGTCCAAATCTTTTGTCCATTCAAAATCCATTCGTCACCATCGAGCACAGCCTTCAACCCCACATTGCTTAAGTCGCTGCCCGCGTTAGGTTCGCTGTAACCCTGACACCACACGTCATCACCTGAAATAATGCGCGGCAAGTAATGCTGCTTTTGCTCTTCGGTTCCAAACAACAACAAGGTGTTACCCAACATTTGAATACTGAACACGTCGTTTGGACCACCTGTTGGTACTCCGGCACGTTCAAACTCTTCCGCCGCAATCACTTGCTCAAGAGCCGACAATCCTCCACCGCCGTACTGCTTTGGCCAACCCATCGCAAGGAATCCACCCTTAGCCAGTACTTGGCGCCAATGCGCAACAAACTCTTCGAGTGGCTTGCCTTCAAGAGTTCCAATTCCTTTCCAATCACTTGGAAGGTTGTCCTTCAAGAATGCTTGAACTTTTTGACGGTACGCCTCGGCTTCTGGCGTGTACGAAGGTTTCATGGGCTAGACGCTAGTCGGCACGTAGAAAAGCGAAATAACTGAACGCCCCGGAATTACTCGCGACTAATCGCGGAACATGGAGCGCGCCCGAAAGCCGCCCACTTTGGCAGCTGAACGCAAGGTGTCGGCCACGTCTTTCATGCCTGCCTTGCTCATCGCCCGCAACTGATGTTCGATCACCAGAACACATGCAAGCATGCCCAGGAAACCAAGGAACGCGACCAAAAAATGCACTTGCAACGTGGCAACAGTGAAGACCAATGATGCGACAACTCCCAACGCAGCCCAACGCACTTTGCGAATGGCATGGCTATACAAACCTGACGATGAAACCGCCTGCGCAAATTTCTTGTCAGTGTGGAGTTGCTCTTCGAGCTGGCTCAGAATCCGTTGTTCGTCTTCAGAAAGTGGCACGTCCTCATTGTTCCACGAAATCGGCTCAGACTCAACGCAGGGAGATTTATTCCTCTGGAATCGTTTCCCCACTGTCGTTAGGCCCCCATTTGGATGCCCCGGGCTTTCGCCCAGACCGCAAGGTGCTGGCAGGACGGATCGCCGAGTCACCAAAGCGACTTCGAATATCGTCAATCGCCCTCGTTGCGGGAGCCCATACCTCATCCAATGCCGCAATGTCGGTAGTCAGTGACCCATCGTCAAACAGACTCAACTGAGGTTCGTGCTCTTCAAAATTGCGTGTGCTCAGACCAATCAGACGCACGCCTCGAGAAACATCGAGCCCATTGAGAAGAGGCTCAATCATTTGCACCATGGCTTGCGCCGATGTCACTGACGTAGCCTGCGTGTTCGAGCGCGTGATGGTTTGAAAATCTGAGAACTTCACTTTTAGCGTCACGGTTCGAGGCACTAACTGATCTTCCCTGCATCGCCGTGCAACTGCGTCTGCAAGACGAACAAGATGCGTTCGCAACACAGTTTTGTCAAAGAGGTCATGAGAAAACGTCTCTTCATGCCCGATTGATTTTGTTTCACGATCAGAAACCACCGGTGATCGATCTATTCCATTTGCCAATTGCACCAAATGCACGGCGTGTGCTTCACCAATTGAATGTTTCAACGCAGAAACCTCTGCAACGGCGAGATCCGACACTTTGCTAATTCCGATTCGTTCAAGTTTTTCCAACGTTGCTGGGCCAACACCCCACAACGACTTCACATGCATCGGCCGGATGAAGTCCAATTCCGAACCACTTGGCACTTCAACAACTCCAAGACCTGGAGTTACACCTTTTTCATCTGCAATTGGTTTGGCTCGTTTTGATGCCAACTTGGCAATGAATTTGCTCGGCCCAATACCAACGCTGCACACAAGCCCTACTTCATCAAGCACGCGTGAACGAATTGATTGGGCAATTGACACTGCGCTACCAAACAAACGCAGTGCGCCTGTCACATCGAGAAACGCTTCATCGAGCGACAGACCTTCAACGAGTGGTGTGTAGTCGCGAAAAATGTCAAAAACCTGCGAACTCACTTCCACATAGGAACTCATGTCACCAGGCAGAAAGATGGCATGTGGGCACAACCGTTTTGCCCGTGATGAAGGCATGGCAGAGAACACGCCAAAACGCCGAGCTTCATATGACGCAGCTGCCACTACCCCACGATTTCCATCGCCACCAACCACCACCGGCTTACCAATTAATTCGGGGCGCCGCAGCAGTTCTACAGCCACGAAAAACATGTCCATATCCACATGCGCAATGGTGCGCGTTGATTCACCTGCCTGCGTCTCCACTATGTGCATAACGATACGACAACTACGCTGTTGCCGTGTCCACTACTCCTGGTTCAGATCGCCCTCTTTCAGCATTGCCATCCATTCGCGCCCGAGCAATTGCATTCGCCGGCATCCTCATTTCCGGAATTGCAGGCGCCGCGATGGGATACCTCATGGTGGATGTGCAATGTTCAGGATCGTGCGCGGTTCCAACCGGAATTGGAATGTTCACTGGATCGTTAATTGGCGCATCGGGCATGAGTGTTGTTGCAGTACTTGCCTTGCGTGCAATTGGAGAATGGCGAGAGCTTGCAGATAAGGAAACCCGCACTTCGTGACTCTCGCCAACGATTTACTTCTCGTTGCACGTGATCTCGCTCGTTCAGCGGGCGACATGGCACTCGCAGGCCGCAAGGCTGGCCTGCAGAATGTGCAGACAAAATCAACAGCCACCGACATGGTCACCGAGTTTGATCGCGCCTCAGAAAAACTCATCGTGGAGGGTTTACGCGAACGGCGTCCACTCGATGCCATTGTTGGCGAAGAAGGCGCATCAGTCGCCGGAACGAGCGGCATCACCTGGTACATCGACCCAATTGACGGCACCACAAACTTTCTGTACGACCTGCCCGCCTGGGCGGTGTCAATCGGCGCAGAAGACAGCAACGGTCCAATCGCCGGTGTCGTATATATACCTGCACTCGGCGAAATGTTTTCTGCGACACGTGGTGGTGGTGCGTTCTTAAACGACTCGCCAATTCGTTCAAACAACATCACTGACGTTGCTCAAGCATTGGTCTGTACCGGGTTTAGTTACGCAGCAGAGCAACGCACTTTGCAGGCACAACGAGTTTCCAAGTTCATCCACCAGATTCGCGATATTCGTCGCGCAGGTGCTGCCGCAATTGACCTGTGCTTTGTTGCGTGCGGTCGCATCGATGCATATTTTGAGGAAAACCTCCACCAGTGGGATATTGCAGCCGGCATTCTGATTGCCCATGAAGCAGGCTGCCGAAGTGGCGATTTCGCAGGCAACGCCCCACGACCTGCCGAAATACTCACCACTGCCCCAGCCATATTTGACCAGCTCTCAGGACTGATCATGGCTGCAAGCGCAAAGAAGGAGTAAACATTGTGACTGTGGGTATTCGCGTATTAGCCGTAGAAGACGACGAGCGAATTCGAGCATCTGTCAAGCTCGCACTTGAAGACGAAGGTTGGATAGTTGACGAAGCTGCAAGCGGCGAAGACGCAATTGCCATCTTCTCGAAACACCCAGCCGATGTTGTACTGATCGACATCATGCTTCCAGGCATTGACGGCTTTGAATTGTGTCGCAACATTCGTAAGTCAAGCGATGTTCCAATCGTCATGGTGACTGCGCGCGCAGATACACACGACGTTGTTGCTGGTCTTGAAGCCGGCGCAGACGATTACCTCACCAAGCCATTTGCGCCAAAGGAACTTGCCGCTCGTATTCGTGCTCTACTTCGACGCGTGCGACCCTCCAAACCGGGACACTCCAAGTTGGTATTTGGCAATTTGGAAATCATCCCCGATGAAGGGAAAGTGCTGCTTGATAACTCAGAAGTCGAGCTGACAAAAACCGAATTCCGATTGCTATGCGAACTTGCCAACGATCCGGGCGGAGTGTTTAGTCGCGAGTTATTGCTCGACAAAGTATGGGGATACGGATACTTCGGCGACGGGCGCTTGGTAGACGTGCATATTCGGCGACTGCGCATGAAGGTAGAGACCGATCCAGCCAACCCCACACATGTGGTGACGGTTCGCGGGCTTGGCTATCGCTTGCAATCGTGACCGACATTTTTTCTGACGAACCCAGCACCCGGTACCGCCTTAACCGCACGCGCAAACTTATTCGCACATCAGTGCACCGATTACGGCCACGAAGAATTGGTTTGCGAAATCGAATATTGCTCATCTTCGTTATTGGCGCACTACTTCTCTCAAGCGTTCTTGCGTTGGTGACATATTCATTTACTCGGTCGAACCTTGTAGAACAACGAGTAGCAGCAGAAACCAATCAAGCCATCACCAATGCTCGCCGAACACAAAATGACCTGCTTCGCTCTTCTACAGAGGTGCTGTTAGCCCTTGATCAGGGCGGAGCCGCACATCGCATGATCTACTTCGAAAACAAGTGGACAAGTAGTAGCCCTTTGTTTTCTCCGCAGATGATTCCTCCTGCCCTCTTGCAGCGGGTACAACGCGATCAAAAAGCAGCAACCATGATTGTGGACAGCCTGAAAGGCCAGGCGCTCGTTGTCGGAATTCCACTACCTCGCATTAATGCCATGTATTTCGAGTACGACAATTTGCGAGAGGTTCGTGATGCTCTGCAGAGCGTTCGATTAGCACTTGCTCTTGCCGCCTTCACCACCACGTTCGTTGGTATTGCTCTTGGCGTTTTTGCTTCGCGACGCGCAGTGCGACCACTTGCAAATGCCGCGCAAGCTGCTCGCGCGATAGCCGATGGTCGATTAGAGACACGTCTTGAGCCCACCGACGACCCTGACATGCAAGCCCTCACCTCGGCATTCAACGACATGGTGGCAACACTGCAAGAGCGGGTTGAACGAGATGCCCGATTTACTTCAGATGTCAGCCACGAATTGCGAAGCCCTCTCATGACTTTGGCTGCTTCCGTGCAAGTACTTGAATCACGTCGCGACGATCTTCCAGAGCGGTCGCAGGCTGCACTCGACCTGTTGTCCAGCGATGTTGTTCGATTCCAAGGCCTTGTCGAGGACTTGCTTGAAATTTCACGGTTCGATGCGGGTGCTATTCGACTAGTACTCGAGCCACTGTCACTCTTTGAATTCATCAAGCAAGCGGTGTCAGTCAGCAGTCTCCCCCGAACTGAAATTCGCTGTGATGATATTGCCGCCCTTGTTGCTATTCAAGGAGATAAACGACGATTAGCGCGAGTTATCGCAAACCTCATCGACAATGCGCGAATTCACAGCAGTGGTAAACCCAAGATTGTCATTCAACTCGCCGACGAAGAACCACCTGCGACCAATGTGTGGATCATCGTTGAAGACGATGGCGACGGCTTAATTGAAGGAGAGTTCAGCAAAATTTTTGAACGCTTCTCACGAGGTGGCGCTGCCGGTAGGCGCACTGGAACCGAAGGTGCTGGTCTTGGGCTTGCTCTAGCCAGAGAACACGTGACGCTGCACCGTGGCAGAATCTGGGCGGAGAACCGTACGGATGGAATTCGAGGCGCACGCTTTATTGTTGAATTACCAATTGACACAACACCAACAAGTGATGAACACACTCATGAATAACAATTCAAGACGATTTCAAACCATGTTGCTCATTGTACTTGTCGCTGCACTTCCGTTGCTTGGCTCGTGCGCCATTCCTACCGACGATCAACCCCGCGATATCGACCCATCACAACAGAGCAACCTGAACAAACCATGAGTAACTCCGCTGTCGTCATTGCAATTGATGCAGGCACCACCGGAATTCGATCACGAGCCGTCTTTGCAGATGGCAGGCCATCGGTTTCGGCATACCAAGAGTTCACTCAGTACTTTCCAAAACCGGGCTGGGTAGAACACGACGCAATCGAAATTTGGAACGCTGTCCATGCAACATTGAGCACCGTCATCGCTCAAGTGAATGCGCCAATCTCAGCCATTGGAATTACCAATCAGCGTGAAACCGTTCTTGCTTGGGACAAGACAACAGGAAAGCCATACGGGAAAGCGATCGTGTGGCAAGACCGACGCACCGCAGATCGCTGTGGCGAACTGGCCTCAGAGCTTCCACATGTGCGGACAAAAACCGGCCTCGTTCTTGATCCGTATTTTTCTGGGTCAAAAATGGAATGGCTGCTGGTGCACGGGAATGTTCCTGTTTCACCAAACCTTGCACTTGGCACTATCGATAGTTGGATTATTTGGAATCTCACACAAGGCGCTTCGTTTGTTACCGATGCTTCAAATGCAAGCCGCACCATGTTGTTTGATATCACCACCATGCGATGGAGCACAGAACTCTGTTCGATGTTCGGTGTTCCGATGCAGGCATTACCAACAGTTGTTCCCTCAAGTGGTCGCGCAGGGGTAACCGCCAACGCGTCTGGCATTCCCGCAGGAATTCCAATTGCAGGAATTGCTGGCGACCAACAAGCCGCCCTTTTCGGTCAGGCATGCTTCGAAACGGGAAGCAGCAAGAACACCTACGGCACAGGAAGTTTTGTGCTCATGAACGTAGGAACCACTTGCCCACCGCCTACTGAAGGAATGCTCACCACGGTGGCTTGGGACTTGGGTACGGGTGAAACAACATACGCACTCGAGGGCGCGATCTTCGTTACCGGTAGC
>JACCDY011200918.1_pt1 | contig 47859 bp, 38 predicted proteins | sample 7446391 | NCBI WGS metagenome assembly JACCDY01 (sample SAMN15323451, study PRJNA562643) | freshwater metagenome | isolation source: river surface water | place: USA:Blue River Watershed | collected 2017-08-18
ACGCCTGCCCCATGCTGGCCAAGCCGCAGGAGGCCATCGCCAAGGGCTTTGGCGAGAGCTACGCCGACCTCGCGGTGCAGACCAACCAGCTGGTGGCGGTGCAGCGCCAGGCCGCCAGCGGCGAGGCGGCCGACCAGGCCGAGAACGTGCGCAAGATGCTGCTGGCCTTCTCGCGCGACCTGCGGGTCGTGATGCTGCGCCTGGCGTCGCGCCTGCAGACCCTGCGCTGGTTCGCCGCGCAGAAGCGCCATCCGCCCGCGCAGGTCGCGCGCGAGTCGCTGGAGGTGTTCGCGCCCCTGGCCAACCGCCTGGGCATCTGGCAGGTGAAGTGGGAGCTGGAGGACCTGGCCTTCCGCTTCCTCGAGCCCGACACCTACAAGCAGGTCGCCCGCCTCCTCGACGAGAAGCGGGTAGAGCGCGAGGCCTACATGGAGCAGGTGCGCGCCCAGGTCGAGGCGGAGCTGCGCGCCCAGGGCCTGCATGCGCAGGTGGCGGGGCGTCCGAAGCACATCTACAGCATCGTCAAGAAGATGCGGGGCAAGTCCCTGGCTTTCGATCACGTCTTCGACGTGCGGGCGCTGCGGGTCATCGTTCGCGACCTCAAGGAGTGCTACGCGGCGCTGGCCTGGGTGCACCAGCGCTTCGAGCCGGTGCCCAGCGAATTCGACGACTACATCGCCCGGCCCAAGCCCAATGGCTACCAGTCGCTGCACACGGTGGTGCGCGACGAGGCGGGCCGTCCGATCGAGATCCAGATCCGCACCCAGGCCATGCACGAGCATGCCGAGACCGGCGTCGCGGCCCACTGGGCCTACAAGGAGGCCGGCGCCAAGGGCTACGGCGGCGTCTCGGCCAGCGGTGCCTACGACGCCAAGATCGCGGTGCTGCGCCAGCTGCTCGCGTGGGAGCGGGACATCGCCGGCACCGGCACCAGCCTCTTCGCCGACCGCATCTACGTGCTCACGCCGCAGGCCTCGGTGGTCGAATTGCCGCAGGGCGCCACGCCGGTGGACTTTGCCTACACCTTGCACACCAACCTGGGCCACCGCTGCCGCGGCGCCCGGGTCGACGGCGCGATGGTGCCGCTGAACACGCCCCTCAAGAACGGGCAGACGGTGGAAGTCGTCGCCGCCAAGGAGGGCGGGCCCTCGCGCGACTGGCTGAACCCCGAGCTGGGCTTCCTGGCCAGCGCCCGGGCCAAGTCCAAGGTGCGGGCCTGGTTCAACGAGCTGCTGCGGCATGAGACTGTGGCGCGCGGCCGCGAGGCGGTCGAGAAGCTCCTGCAGCGGGAGGGCCGCACCGCGGTCAAGCTCGAGGACCTGGCCTCGCAGCTCGGGTTCAAGGCCGCCGACGACCTGTTCGCGGTGGTGGGCAAGGACGAGTTTTCCCTGCGCACCATCGAGGCCCTGCTGCGGCCGGCCGAAGCGCCGCAGGCGCCCGACGAGCTGCTGCTGAAGAAGTCGCGCGCCGCCAGCCCGGGCGCTTCGCCCAAGGGCGGGGTGCTGGTGGTGGGGATCGACTCGCTCATGACCCAGCTGGCGCGCTGCTGCAAGCCCGCGCCGCCGGACGACATCCGCGGCTTCGTCACCCGGGGCAAGGGCGTGAGCATCCACCGCGAGGACTGCAGCAACTTCCGCCAGATGGCCGCGCACACGCCCGAGCGGGTGATCGAGGTTACCTGGGGCCGCCAGAGGCAGGGCAGCGACGCGGCGGTCTACCCGGTGGACGTGTCGGTGGAGGCAGCCGACCGCCAGGGCCTGCTGCGCGACATCTCCGACGTCTTCGCCAAGGAGAAGATGAACGTGGTCGGGGTGCAGACCCAGTCGGTCAAGGGTACGGCCTTCATGACCTTCACCACCGAGGTGTCGGATGCCAGCCGACTGGGCAAGGTGCTGGCGCTGGTGAGGGACGTGGGCGGGGTGCGGTCGGCGCGCAGGCGCTGAGGGGCTGAGGGGCTGAGGGGCTGAGGGGCGGCCTCGGGCGCCTGGGCACCGGACCGGCCGGGAAGGGCGCCAAAGCCTGCTACAATCTCGCTTCTCAACGAGACCCAGGCGCATAGCTCAGTTGGTTAGAGCACCACCTTGACATGGTGGGGGTCGTTGGTTCGAATCCAATTGCGCCTACCAATTCCCGAACGGGACCTGCCACCGGCAGGTCCCGTTTTTCATTGGTGGCTCGCATCGAGGCCAGGCTCCGGATGCCAGTCACGCTGGCTATCATCGTCCGATGACTTCCAGCCTTTCCCGCCGCACTCTCCTGGCAGCAGGCGCCGCTTCGGCCGTCGCCGCTTCCCTTCCTCTTCATGCCCAGGGCGCTTGGCCCACTCGCCCCGTCCGCCTCATCGTCGCCTACCCGCCCGGGGGCGTGAGCGATGTGGTCGCGCGCCTGCTGGCCGAGCGTCTGGCTCCTGTTCTGGGGCAGCCGGTGGTGGTGGAGAACAAGGCCGGCGCGAGCGGCACGGTGGGCCTCGATGCGGTCGCCAAGGCGGCGCCCGACGGCCATGTCTTCGGCTTCTCGGCAATCAGCCCGCTCACGCTCAACCCGCACCTGGCGGCATCGCCCTTCGACCCGGCCAGGGACATCGCGCCGGTGGTGAGCGTGATGTACTCCCCGGTGCTGCTGCTGGCGACTTCCGCCACGCCCGCGCGTGACTTCAACGAGCTGCTCGCCGCCGCGCGCGCCAAGCCCGGCGCGGTGCGCTGGGCCACCTCGGGCCCGGCCTCGCTGGGGCACATCATGCTGGAGCAGGTGAAGGCCGCCGCCAAGGCGCCGATCACCCACATCCCCTACAAGGGCGGCGGCCAGCAGATCAACGACGCGCTCTCGGGCCAGTTCGAGGTGCTCTCGGTCAACACCGGTCCGGCCGTCATGGGGCACATCAAGGCGGGCAAGCTGCGCCCCCTCGCGGTGGGCGCGCCCGCGCGGCTGGACGCGCTGCCGCAGGTGCCGACACTCGCCGAGCTGGGCTTTGCCAGCGCGAACATGAGCTCGCTGTTCGGTGTCTTCGCGCCTGCAGCCACCCCGGCGGCGGTCGTTGCCCGGATGAACACCGAGGTCAATCGGATCCTGGCCCAGGCCGACATCCGCGCGCGCCTGGACGCCAGCGACAACGTGCCCACCGGCGGCAGCGCCGGCGACTTTGCGAAATTGATGGCCGCCGAGTCCGTCGGCAACGCCCGGATCATCCAGGCGGCGGCGATCAAGGCGGAGTGAGGCGGCCCGCCAGCGCGTGACCCGCGCCGGCCCGAACCTCGGGGGCTGACCGCGCGATCAGGCCGGCAGGATCTGCGGCATCCTGGCCGTGACCTCCTGCAGCTCCCGCCTCGGCAGATAGGTCCGCAGCGAAATCTGGAAGGTGCCAGCAGGCGCCGGCAGCCAGTTGGCGCGCAGCGTCGGGTCCGTGGGCTCGGTATGCTGCAGGGCAATGTCCAGCGAACCGTCGGCGTTGTAGACGAGGCCGGGCGTGCGGTTGCCGATGGAATAGCGGTGGATCGGATTGGCCGCGAAGAAGCGCTGCCCGTCGGCGGTCGGCTCATACATCGAAAAGGACCAGAACGAGTCGGTCGGAATGCCCTCCGGCGGCACGCGCATCACATAGCCCCGGGTGCCGTTCAGCAATTCGCCCTCGACGCCGTGAAAGCGCACGAAGTACATTGCCTCGGCGGGCTCGAGCGCGCCGAGGCCGCCCAGGGCCACCGAGGCGCGCAGGGCGTAGTGGCTGCCGAACTGTCCCATCTCGGCGGCCGCCGCGAACCAGCCCTGCACCTCGCGCCGGCCATTGCGGCCGGCGGTACGCAGCTTCTCATGCGCCGGGCCGATGCGCGCCGACCAGGCGGCCCGGGCGTCCTCCGGCATCTCTCGCCAGGCGTCGACGGCGCCGGGGCGCAGGCCCACCGCCGCAAAGGATGCGAGCAGGCCCGCTTCCGACGCCGGCGGCGGATTGCTCGCCAGCGATTCGTTGACCACCGCCAGGAAGTTGGACGGGTCGCCCGAGTCGGCAGGCCGGACCGGCACCGGCCATGACACGCCCTGCGGCCCCTCGACGCGGATCCTCGCCTGCATGGCGTGCGACTGCGGCAGGTCGTCCGGGCCATCGACCAGGCAGCGAACGAACAGCCACACATGGTCTCCCTCGGCGCGGACCACGCGCCCGTTGGCCGACGCCTCGTGCCAGGCGGGACCCAGGAGGGTGATGTCCACCGGGCCGGTGCCGTCGAGCCGCTGGCCGGCCATTGCGATGTGGTCGGTCCACGCGTCCATGAAGGCCAGCGACCAGTAGCGGCCCTCGGGCATGCGGTCCACCCTCACCGTCACCGGGCCGTGGGACAGGTCCAGCCAGGCGTTGGAGTACAGGGTGTCGTTGTTCGGCGCGGTGAGCCAGCGCGAACGGTGGTCGCTCAGTGCGCGCTGGTGCTGCAGGGTGTTGGGGGCGTGATGCTCAGGGTTGGCAGCGTCGTGCAACGCGTTCCATCGCGTCTGGGCTACCGCGTAGAGCGGGTACGCGTATTCGAAGGCGGCGTCGACGAGGGCTTCGTGCATGGTGCGAGGGCGGGGCGGCGGATGTGGGCGTGGGGCCCAGGCTGGAATGGGCAGGTCGGGGCTTTCCCGGTTTGACAACCTGCCGACCGGTAAGTAGTCTTCGCATCCTATCGCCTTCCCCGCAGGGCGGTGCGCACTCAACCCGAAGAATTTTCAGGAGATTTCCTCATGGCCCCCATCCGCCGGCGTACCGTCCTCGCCAGTCTGTCCCTTCTTGCCGCTTCCGGCGCCCGCGCCCAAGGCCATGACTGGCCCGCCCGCCAGCCGATCAAGCTGGTCATCCCCGGCCCGCCCGGCGGCGCGATGGACAACCTGGCCCGCGCCCTCCAGCTGCCGCTGCAGCAGGCCCTGAACCAGACCCTGGTGTTCGACTTCAAGCCGGGCGCCAACAGCATCATCGGCATCGACGCGGTGGCCAAGGCCCCGGCCGACGGCTACACCATCCTGATCGCGCCCTCGTCGGCAATCGCGATCAATCCGGTGATCGTGCCCAAGCTGCCCTATGACGCGCAGAAAGATCTCGTGCCGGTGGCCCAGATGGGCGCCGGCGGCACGCTGCTGATGGCCAGTCCGGGCAGCGGCTTCAAGAACCTGCAGGACATGGTGGCCTACGCCCGCGCGAACCCGGGCAAGCTGTCCTTCGGCTCCTGGGGCAACGGCTCGACCGGGCATCTGGTGATGGAAGGCATCAAGGCCCACTACAAGCTGGACATGCCGCACGTTCCCTACAAGACCACCGCGCAGGAAATCACCGACCTGCTGGCTGGCACCATCCAGGTTGCCTTCCTCGACGTGGTCTCGCCGCTGCCGCACATTGCCTCCGGCAAGCTCACCGCCCTGGGTATCAGCGGCTCGCACCGCGGCCCGGCGCTGCCCAATGTGCCCACGCTCACCGAGCAGGGCTTCAAGTTCGATTCCGACGGCTGGTTCGGCGTGTTCGCGCCCGCTGGCACGCCTGCGGCCATCGTCAACCGGCTGAACCAGGAAATCGGCAAGGCTATGGCGATGGAGGAGGGCCGGCAGAAGTTCACCCAGGCCAATATGGCCCTGCCGGCCTTCAAGAACCCGGCGCAGTTCGGGGCCACGGTCAAGGCAGACATGGCGCTGTGGCAGGGTCTGGCCAAGCAGGCCCAGCTGAAGATCGATTGAGCGAACGCATGGGTGACCCGGGCGGGTGACACGTGCGGGGGACGCGCGCGGGTGACAATGGGCCCATGACCGTCGACACCCTTGTTCTCGTCCCTGGCCTCATGTGCGATGAGGCCGTCTGGAACCCGGTGCTGCCTCACCTCCAGGCGGCCCGGCCTGGCCTCCGCGTCATCGTGGCGGACCATGGCCCGGCCGACACGCTGGGCGGCATGGCCGAACGTATCCTCGCGTCGGCGCCGGAGCGCTTCGCGCTGGCCGGCCACTCCATGGGCGCCCGTGTGGCGCTGGAGGTCGTGCGCCGCGCGCCCGGGCGTGTCGAGCGTATCGCGCTGCTGGACACCGGCTACCTGCCGCTGCCTGCGGGCCAAGCCGGCGAGGCCGAAGCGGCCAAGCGCCATGCCTTGCTCGCCATCGCCCGTGCCGAGGGCACGCGTGCCATGGGGCGGCAGTGGGTGCAGGGCATGGTGCACCCGGCACGCCTGCAGGACACGCCCCTGATCGACGCCATCCTCGACATGTTCGCGCGCAAGGACGCGGAGACCTTCGCCGCCCAGATCCGCGCGCTGCTGGCGCGCCCCGATGGCGCGCCGGTGCTGCAGTCGCTGCCCTCACTCCGCCTTCCCACCCTGGTGGCCTGCGGCCGCCAGGACAGCTGGTCGCCGGTGCCGCAGCACGAGGCGATGCACCAGCTCGCGCCCGGCTCGGTGCTCGAGGTGATCGAGGATGCCGGCCACATGGCGCCGATGGAGCGGCCCGCCGAGTTCGCTGCGATGCTGGGGCGCTGGCTGGCCGCCTGAAGCGGCTCAGGCCGCCAGCCGCAAGGGCCGCGGTGCATCAGGCGCCAGTGCCTCGTCCTCCAGCAGGCCAAACAGGTCCTTGGGGTCGGCCAGCGCCGGCACCAGCGCCAGCCGCTCGCCCAGCCCCAGGGCCAGCGCGGCCTCGTGCATGAAGCGCATGGCGGCGAAGTCCTCCAGGGCAAAGCCCACCGAGTCGAAGACGGTCACCTCCTCGTCGCTGCGCCGGCCGGGTCGGCGCCCGGCCAGCACCTCCCACAGCTCGGTCACCGCGAAGTCGGCCGGCATCTGCTGGATGTCGCCTTCGACCCGGGTCTGCGGCGTGAACTCCACGAAGACCCGCGCCGCGCGCAGCACGCCGGGCGCCAGCTCGGTCTTGCCCGGGCAATCGCCGCCCACCGCGTTCAGGTGCATGCCCGGCGCCAGCATGTCCTCGGTGATGACCGTCGCCCGGCGCTTGTCGGCGGTGAGCGTGGTGATGATGTCCGCGCCCCGCGCGGCCTCCCGGGCGCTGTCGCAGACATCGATCGCCAGCCCCTGGCCCTCGAGGTGCGCGCGCAACCTGGCGGTGGCAGCCGGGTCCACGTCATGCAAGCGCATACGCTCGATTCCCAGCAGGTGATGGAAGGCCAGGGCCTGGAACTCCGCCTGCGCGCCGTTGCCGATCAGGGCCATCACCCGGCTGCCGGGCCGGGCCAGCGCGCGCGCCGCCAGCGCCGAGGTGGCGGCGGTGCGCAAGGCGGTGATGAGGGTCAGTTCGCTCAGGAAGAGGGGCGCGCCGGTGGCCATGTCGGCCAGAAGGCCGAAGGCCATGACGGTGGGCAGGCCGAGGGCGGTGTTGCCCGGGTGGCCGTTGACGTACTTGAAGCTGTAGCGGCGGGCGTCGGCCACCGGCATCAGCTCGACGACGCCTTCAGGCGCGTGGTGCGCGATACGCGCCGACTTCTCGAACTCGGGCCAGCGCAGGAAGTCGGCGCGGAGGGCCTCCATCATCCCGGCCAGGCAATGGGCGAGGCCCATGCGCCGCACCAGCGTGGCGGCAGCAGGCACGCTCAGGAACAAGGTGGCGGAAGCTGTGGCGGTGGCGGTGGCGGTGCCGTGGGTGGGATGTGTGTCAAAGCGTGCGCGGTTCATGATGAAACTCGTCTGGGTAAGAAAGTTGCGGCCCCAGTCTCCCGCCCGAGCCGGTCAAGCACCAGCGCGCCAAACCTTCCATTTCCGCCAGGCCGCTGCCAGAATGAAAGCGCCTCTTGGCAATTTGCGCAAAGGCGCCGCCATGGACACCCTGGACCAGAAGCTGCTTGGCCTGCTGCGACACGACGCCCGCATGAGCGTGGCCGACCTGGCGCACAAGCTCGGCGTCTCGCGGGGCACGGTGGGCAACCGGCTTCGCAAGCTCGAGGACGCGCAGGTGATCCTGGGCTACACCGTGCGCCTGCGGCCCGAGGCCCGTCCGGAGCGGATCCGCGCCTGGATGGGGGTGCTGGTCGAGGGCAACAACAGCCGCCAGGTCATCGCCTCCCTGCTCGGAGAGCCGGGCGTGGTGGCCCTGCATGACACCAATGGCCGCTGGGACCTGCTGGCCGAGCTCGAGGCCGGCACCATGACCGAGCTGTCGCAGGTGCTCGAGCGCATCCGCCTGGTGCGCGGCATCCGCGGCACCGAGACCAGCATCCACCTGGCCACCTACCGCTGAGGCAGTGGCCCTGACCACTTTCACCATGAATCGCTTCGTGACCTTCACCCCCAATCCCGCAGTGGACCTGTCCACGTCGGTGGACCGACTCGTCCCCGCGCACAAGCTGCGCTGCGAGCCGCCGCAGGTGCACCCCGGAGGCGGCGGCATCAACGTGGCCCGGGTGCTGCACCGTCTCGGCGCCGAAGTGCTCGCGGTCTATCCCGCCGGCGGCCCCCAGGGCGAGCGCCTGCATGCGCTGCTTGCGCGTGAGGGCGTGCCCGATTGGCGCATCCCGATTGCTGGCGACTCCCGCGAGAGCTTCACCGTGCACGAGCGGCCGCATCGCGAGGCGGGCGCGCAGGCCTCAGGGGGTGGCCAGGAGTACCGCTTCGTCCTCCCGGGGCCGACCCTCAGCGAACCCGAGTGGGCGGCGACGCTCGAAGGCCTTCGGCAGGCGTCCGTCGGCGCCGGCTGGCTGATCGCCAGCGGCAGCCTCCCCCCGGGTGTGGCACCGGACGGCTATGCGCAGGTCGCCCGTATGGCGCGGGATCTGGGCGCGCGCATGGTGGTCGACAGCTGGGGCCCGGCGCTGGATGCGGCGCTCTCCGAAGGCGTGTGGCTGGTCAAGCCGAGCCTGAGGGAGTTGTCGGAGCTGGTGGGAACCGAGCTGGCCACGCCGCGCGATCGGCTGGCCGCGGCCCGTCGCCTGATCGGCGAGGGGCAGGCGCAGTGGGTGGCGGTGTCCCTGGGCGGAGAGGGCGCGATGCTGGTCAGCGCCGAGGACTGCCTGCTGGCGCAAGGGCTGCCGGTGAGCGTGGCCGGGAGCGTCGGGGCCGGGGACAGCTTCCTGGCGGGCCTGGTGTGGGCGCTGGCGCAGGACGCGTCGATGGAGCAGGCCCTGGCCAGCGCCATGGCCGCCGGCGCGGCGTCGGTAATGGCCTCGGGCACCGCGATGGGCGAGGTGACGACCATGACCGCTCTGGCCCGGCAGGTGAGGGTGGTGCGGTTCGGCGGCTGATCGATGAGGCGGCTAAGGCCGCTCAGGCCGCTCAGGCCAGGTGCAGCTTGGTCGAGCTCTTGACTTCTTCCATCACCGCATAGGTCCGCGTCTCGCGCACGCCGGGCAGCGTCCACAGCACGTCACCGGCGAAGCGGCGGTAGGCGTCCATGTCGGCCGCGCGGGTCTTGATCAGGTAGTCGAAGCCGCCGGCCACCATGTGGCACTCGAGGATCTCGGGCCGCACCTGCACCGCAGCCTGGAATTCCTTGAAGACGTTGGGCGTGGTCCGGTCCAGGTGCACCTCGACGAAGACCAGCAGGCCGGCGCCGAGCAGCGCCGGGTTGAGCCGGGCCTCGTAGCCGAGGATGAAGCCGTCACGCGTGAGCCGCTGCACCCGGGCCAGGCAGGCGGTGGGCGAGAGCGAGACCGCCTCGGCCAGCTTGAGGTTGGAGAGGCGGCCGTCGTCCTGCAGCTGTTGCAGGATGCGCCGGTCGGTGCGGTCGAGGTCTTCCAGGCTGGGCATTTCGGCAATCGTAGTGAAAAATCCGGTTGATATCGGTGAAAACGAATTTATATCCTGCATCGAATCCGGATCATGGGGCATTCACTCAATGAGTTGCCCGCCATGAGCGTCACTTCGACCCCTGTCCCCGAGACGGCCTTTACCTCCTTCTTCGAACCGTCGCCCTTCGCCGCCCAGCCCCTGCGCCAGGCCATCACCGCGGCCTGCCGCACCCCCGAGCCGGAAGCCATCGGCGCCATCGTCGAGGCCGGCTGGCTGCCAGAGGCGGTGGCCGCCCGCGCCGGCGCCCGGGCCCGGCAGATCGCCCAGTCGCTTCGTGAGCGCAAGGCCGGCGGCGGACGGGAGGGCCTGGTGCAGGGCCTGCTGCAGGAGTACGCGCTGTCCTCCCAGGAGGGCATCGCCCTCATGTGCCTGGCCGAGGCCCTGCTGCGCATTCCGGACGCGGCCACCCGTGATGCCCTGATCCGCGACAAGATCGGCCGGGGCGACTGGGAGGCGCACCTCGCGAGCAGCGGCTCGCTCTTCGTCAACGCCGCCACCTGGGGCCTGCTCCTCACCGGCCGGCTGGTGGCCACCCACAGCGAGACGGGCCTGTCGGTCTTGCTGGGTCGCCTGCTCGCCACAGGCGGCGCACCCCTGATCCGCAAGGGCGTCGACATGGCGATGCGCCTCATGGGCGAGCAGTTCGTCGCCGGCGAAACCCTGGCCGAGGCGCTGGCGCGCGCCGCGGCGCGAGAGGCGCAGGGCTTTTCCTACTCCTTCGACATGCTCGGCGAGGCGGCGCTCACCGCGCAGGACGCGGCCCGCTACCTGCGCGCCTACGAGGACGCCATCCACGCGATCGGCCGGGCCGCGGCCGGCCGTGGCGTCTACGCGGGACCCGGCATCTCGATCAAGCTCTCGGCCCTGCACCCGCGCTACAGCCGCTCCCAGCAAGACCGGGTGATGGGCGAGCTGTACCCGGTGTTGCTGCGCCTGTGTGCGCTGTCCGCGCGCTACGACATCGGCCTCAACATCGACGCCGAGGAGGCCGACCGGCTCGAGCTCTCGCTGGACCTGCTCGAACGCCTCTGCGCCGAGCCGCTGCTGCAAGGCTGGCAGGGTCTGGGCTTCGTGATCCAGGCCTATCAGAAGCGGTGCCCCTTCGTGGTCGATTTCCTCATCGACCTCGGCCGCCGCAGCCAGCGGCGGCTGATGGTGCGCCTGGTCAAGGGCGCCTACTGGGATTCCGAGATCAAGCGGGCGCAGGTCGAGGGGCAGGCCGGCTACCCGGTCTACACACGCAAGGCCTTTACCGACGCCGCCTACCTCGCCTGCGCCCGCCAGCTCCTGGCCGCGCCCGAGGCGGTGTACCCGCAGTTCGCCACGCACAACGCGCACACGCTGGCGGCGATCTACGAGATGGCCGATCCCGCCGCCTGGCAGCCGGGGCAGTACGAGTTCCAGTGCCTGCATGGCATGGGCGAGCCGCTGTACGAGCAGGTGGTGGGCCCGCTGTCGCGGCCCTGCCGCATCTACGCGCCGGTGGGCACGCACGAGACCCTGCTGGCCTACCTGGTGCGGCGCCTCCTTGAGAACGGCGCGAATACGTCCTTCGTGAACCAGGTGGCGGACCCGGCGGTGCCGCTGGAGCACCTGGTGCGCGACCCGTTTGCCCTCATCGACGCCTGGGCCCGGGAGGAGGGCAGCATCGGCCTGCCGCATCCGCAGATCCCGCTGCCGGCAGACCTGTACGGCGCGGCCCGCCGCAACTCGCGGGGGCTCGACCTCGCCGACGAGTCGGTGCTGGCGCAGCTGGCCCGTGACCTGGCCAGCTTCTCGCTCCCGGACGCCCCGGCCGATGCATCCCCCGAGGCGGTGGAGGCGGCGCTCGCAGCCGCAGCTGCGGGCGCCCCCGGGTGGGCCGCCGTCTCGCCCGCCGAGCGCGCCCGCCGGCTCGACGTGGCGGCGGACCGGCTGGAAGGCGACATGCCCCGCTTCATCGGCCTGCTGGTGGGCGAGGCCGGCAAGACCTGCGGCACTGCCGTTGCCGAGGTGCGCGAGGCGGTGGACTTTCTTCGCTACTACGCCGCGCAAGCCCGTGCGCAATTCGACAACCGTACCCACCTGCCGCTGGGCCCGGTGGTTTGCATCAGCCCCTGGAACTTCCCGCTCGCCATCTTCATCGGCCAGGTGGCCGCGGCGCTGGCGGCGGGCAATGCGGTGCTGGCCAAACCCGCCGAGCAGACCCCGCGGGTGGCGCTGGAGGCCGTGCGTGCGCTGTGGGGCGCGGGCATTGCGCGCGACGCGGTGCAGCTGGTCTGCGGCGCGGGCCCGGTGGTGGGCGCGCGCCTGGTGGGCGACGCGCGGGTGCAGGGCGTTCTCTTCACCGGCTCGACCGAGGTGGCGCGGGCGCTGCAGCGTGCGCTCGCCGGCCGGCTCACCGCCGGCGGCGGCGCGGTGCCCCTGATCGCCGAGACCGGTGGGCAGAACGCGATGGTGGTCGACTCCTCGGCCTTGCCCGAGCAGGTGGTGGCCGACGTCATCGCCTCCGCCTTCGACAGCGCCGGCCAGCGCTGCTCCGCGCTGCGGGTGCTGTGCGTCCAGGAGGAGGTGGCTGACCGGGTGCGCGAGATGCTTCTGGGCGCGATGGCCGAGCTTCGGGTGGGCGACCCTGCCCGCCTGTCCACCGATGTCGGCCCGGTGATCGACGCCGAGGCCCAGGCCGGCCTGCAGCGGCACATCGACGCGATGCGCGCCAGGGGACGCGCGGTGCACCAGGCGGCCGGACGCGGGCATGACCCCCAGGATGCAGGCACGTTCATCCCGCCCACCCTGATCGAAATCGGCAGCATCGCCGAACTCGAATGCGAGGTCTTCGGCCCGGTGCTGCACTTCGTCCGGTACCGGCGCGACCAGCTCGATGCGCTGCTGGCGCAGGTGCAGGCCACCGGCTACGGCCTCACCATGGGCCTGCACACCCGTATCGACGAGACCATCGCCCGGGTGGCGGCGAGCGCCCGGGTGGGCAACCTCTACGTGAACCGCAACATGGTGGGCGCGGTGGTCGGTGTCCAGCCCTTTGGCGGCGAGGGCCTGTCGGGCACGGGGCCCAAGGCCGGCGGGCCGTTGTACCTGCCGCGGCTGCTGGCGCGTTGCCCCGAGGGCGCGCTGGGGACGGCGGTCGACGGCTGTGGCGTCGGCTTGGAGCAGGCGGCAAGGCCGGCGCCTCAGGCCCTGCGCGCCCTGGCCGCGTGGGCGCGGGAGCAAGGCCCTCTGGGGTCGGGCCGGGTCGGCAGTGGGAACCCGACATCCGCTGTGAACGGAGGGGGCGGCGCAGACCTGCGCGATGGGGCCAACCTCTCCGGGCTGTCCGCCCTCTGCGATCACATGGCCACCCTCGCCCGAAGCGGTCTGGAATCGGTCCTCGCCGGCCCCACCGGCGAGCGCAACGTCTACCGCATCGTGCCGCGCGAGCGGGTGCTGTCCCTGGCCGCCTCGGAGGCCGACCGGCTGGTGCAGCTGGCGGCCCTGCTCGCCACCGGTTGCGACGTGCTGTGGCCCGCCGATGCGTCGGGCCTGCATGGCCGCCTGCCCGGCGCGGTGCGCGCGCGCATCTCGCTGGTGAACGACTGGTCGAGTCCGGAGGTGTCATTCGACGCGGTGCTGTTGCACGGGTCGGCCGAGGCCCTGACACAGGTGCAGGACACGCTGGCCGCCCGCGAGGGCCCGGTCGTCGGCGCCGAACGCCTCGCGCCCGGCAGCACCGAGGTGCCGATGGAGCGCCTGGTGGTGGAGCGCGCGCTGAGCGTCAACACCGCCGCCGCCGGCGGCAATGCCTCGCTCATGACGATCGGCGACGGCTGAGGCCCGGACAGGCGCGCGTGAGAGGACAGCGATGTCGGTTGTTCCAGGTCATGCGGGTCTTGGGGAAACACCCCAGGCCCTGGCACAGATGGGGTTCTAGAATCATCCGCATTCCACCGTCCGGATTCACCCGTCCATTTGCCGGCCCTCGCCGGCCAGGAGTGCCGAAGTGCCAAGCAACAAAGCCGCCGCCGACAAGCCGGCCCAGCGCGTGATCAAGAAGTATCCGAACCGCCGGCTCTACGACACCGACACCTCCACCTACATCACCCTGGCCGAGGTCAAGCAGCTGGTGATGGACGCCGAACCCTTCGTGGTGCGCGATGCCAAGACCGGGGAAGACCTCACCCGCAGCATCCTGCTGCAGATCATTCTCGAGGCCGAGGCCGGTGGCGCGCCCATGTTCTCGGAAGCAGCCCTGGCCAACATCATCCGTTTCTACGGCCACGCGATGCAGGGCTTCATGGGCAGCTACCTGGAAAAGAACGTCCAGGCCTTCACCGACATCCAGGCCAAGCTGGCCGAGCAGTCCAAGACCATGACGCCCGAGATGTGGGCCCAGTTCACGGCCATGCCCAACCCGATGGTGCAGGGCTTCATGGGCAACTACCTCGAGCAGTCCAAGAACATGCTCGAGACCATGCAGGACCAGATGCAGAAGCAGACCGAGCAGATGCTCGGGGCTTTCGGCCTCAAGCGCTGAATCGTTCGGGGGCAGCCGCTCCCTCCCGATCGCAGCGCGACCTCAGGCGCCGACCAGCCCCAGCCGCAGGCCGGCGATCACCAGGATGGCGAGGAAAGCCGTCTCGGCCACCATCAGCGCCACCGGCTTCCAGCCCACGGCCACGATTTCCTTCAGGTGGGTCTTGAGGCCGATGGCGGCCATGGCCGCGACCAGGCAGGCCTGCGACAGGTCAACTCCGAAGGCAGCGACCGGCCGGGGCAGCCAGCCGGTGCTGTTGATCACCACCAGGACGGCGAAGGCCACGGCGAACCAGGGGAGCAGGGGCGGGCGCGCGGCCGGGTGGGGCGTCCCTGCTTCGGTGCCGGAGCCGTTGGCCTGGCCCCCGGCAGCCGCCGCCTCGCGCAGCATGTGCTGGCGCGCCAGCCAGGCGGCCAGCAGGATCACCGGCAGCAGCATGGCCACGCGCAGCAGCTTGACGAGGGTGGCCACGTCACCCGCCTCGTGGGAGATGCTGTAGCCCGCGCCCACCACCTGGGCCACGTCGTGGATGGTGGCGCCGATGAAGAAGCCGGCATCGTGGCCGCTGAGGCCCAGGGCATGGGAAATGAGCGGATAGACGACCATGGCCAGTGTGGACAGGGTGCTCACGCCAATCACGGTGAACAGCGTGGCCCGCTCCTTGAGCGGGTGGGCGGGCAGGGCCGCCGACAACGCCAGCGCCGCCGAGGCGCCGCAGATGGCGACCGCTCCGCCGGTGAGCAGGCCGAAGAAGGTGCGGAATCCCAGGAGCCGGGCCAGCACGATGCCGCACAGGATGGTGAGCGCGACGGCGCCCACCACGGCCAGCACCGGCACCCAGCCGAGCTCGGCCACCTGGCCCACCGTGAGGCGCAGGCCCAGGAGGGCGACGCCCAGGCGCAGCACCTGGCGCGCGGTGAACTCGATGCCCTCCACTGCCCGCGTCCCCTGCGAGAGGAAGTTCAGCGCCATGCCCAGGAGCAGGGCAAACAGCAGCGCCGGCGCGCCGTAGTGCTTGGCCAGGAACATGGCCGCCAGGGCCACCACCGCGCTGACCGCGAGGCCGGGCCAGCGGCGTCGCCAGGCCTTCAGCCAGGCCGCTCCCTGGGGTGAGCCGCCGGGCACGGAGGCGGGCGGCGGGGGCAGCGGGTCGGCCATGGCTTCAGGCGCCTTGTTTGACCAGATGCTCGCCGAACTGCTCACGCAGGCGGTTCTTCTGGACCTTGCCGGTGGCGCCCAGCGGGATCTCGGGCACGAAGACGATGTCGTCGGGCGTCCACCACTTGGCGATCTTGCCCTCGTAGAAGGCCAAGAGCTCCTCGCGGCTCACCTCCTGGCCGGGCTTCTTGACCACGATCAGCAGCGGCCGCTCATCCCACTTGGGGTGACGCGCGGCGATGCAGGCGGCCATGGCCACCGCCGGGTGGGCCATGGCGATGTTCTCCAGGTCGATGGAGCCGATCCACTCGCCGCCGGACTTGATCACGTCCTTGCTGCGGTCGGTGATGTTCATGAAGCCGTCGGCGTCGATGGTGGCCACGTCGCCGGTGGGGAACCAGCCGTCCACCAGCGGGGACTTCTCACCCTTGAGGTACTGGTCGATCACCCAGTGCCCGCGCACCATCAGCTCGCCCGAGGCCTTGCCGTCCCAGGGCAGGGCCTGGCCGTTGCCATCGATGATCTTCATGTCGATGCCGAACACGCCCCGGCCCTGCTTGGCCTTGACCGCGCGTTGTTCCTTCTGGCCCAGCGCCTCCTGGTGGCCCTTGAGGATGCCCACCGTGCCGATGGGGGAGAGCTCGGTCATGCCCCAGGCGTGGATCACCTGCACGCCGTAGGCGTCCTCGAAGGCGTCCATCATCGCCGGCGGGCAGGCCGAGCCGCCGATGATGGTGCGGCGCATGGTGCTGAATTTGAGACCCTGCGACTGCACATGCGCCAGCAGGCCCTGCCACACGGTGGGCACGCCGGCCGACACCGTCACGCCTTCGGATTCAAAGAGCTCGTGCAGGCTCTTGCCGTCCAGGCCCGGGCCGGGGAAGACCAGCTTGGCGCCGACCATGCAGGCCGAGTAGGGCAGGCCCCAGGCATTGACGTGGAACATGGGCACCACCGGCAGGATGGCGTCGCGGGCCGAGAGACCCAGCGCATCGGGCAGGGCCGAGGCGAAGGTGTGCAGCACCGTGGAGCGGTGCGAGTACAGCACCCCCTTGGGGTTGCCGGTGGTGCCGCTGGTGTAGCAGAGGCTGGAGGCGCTGTGCTCGTCGATGGCCGGCCACTCGTAGCGGTCGTCCTGGCCGCCCACCAGGTCCTCGTAGCACAGGAGGCCCGGGATCTTGCTCTCGGCCGGCATGTGCGACTTGTCGGCCATGAGCACGAAGTGCTTGACGGTGGCCAGGCGCGAGGCGACGGCCTCCACCAGCGGCAGGAAGGTCTTGTCGAAGCACAGGACCTTGTCTTCGGCGTGATCGGCGATCCAGACCACCTGGTCCGGGTGCAGACGGGGGTTCAGGGTGTGCAGCACCGCGCCCGAGCCCGAGACCGCGTAATACAGCTCCAGGTGCCGGTAGCCGTTCCAGGCGATGGTGCCCACGCGGTCACCGTGCTTCACGCCCAGCGCCGCCAGGGCCTTGGCCATGCGGCGCGAACGGGCCGCGAGCTCGCGGTAGGTGTAGCGGTGGATGTCGCCCTCGACGCGGCGCGAGACCACGAGCTGGTCGCCGTGGTGGCGCTCGGCGTGGGTGAGGAGGGAGGAGATCAGCAGGGGCTGCTGCATCATCAGGCCGTGCATGGCGAGGTCCTTGATATCAAGAGTCTTCGGAAAAGAGGATCTGCAGGCGAAAAAAATGCACCGGCCGCAGCCGGTGCATCGCAGGGGCGCAGGGCGCTTACTGCTGCAGCTGGATGTTGAACTGCTTGACGATCGCGGCGTTGCGGTCGAACTCGGTCTTGAGCGAAGCGGCCAGCTGCGCAGGCGGGGTCATCGGCTCCATGTCGAAGCCGGCGGCCACCAGACGGCCCTTCACCTTTTCGACGGAGGCCGCCTTGACCAGGGCCGCGTTGATCTTGTCGACGGTGGCGGCGGGCACGCCGCCGGAGACGATCACGCCGACCCAATTGCTGTAGTCCATTTCGGGGTAACCCTGTTCGGCCATGGTGGGCACGTTGGGCATCTGGGGCGAGCGGGCCTTGGAGGCGACGCCGTAGACCTGCACCTTGCCGGCAGCAGCCAGGGGCTTGGTGGTGGCCATGCCGTCGAACATGATCGGGATCTGGCCGCCCATCACCTGCTGCAGGGCCGGGGGCGAGCCGGCGAAGGGCACGTGCTGCATGTCGAGGCCAGCCTTCTGGTTCATGATCATGCCGGCGTAGTGCGACACGGTGCCGGCACTGTAGGAGGCGAAGCTGGTCTTGCCCGGATTGGACTTGACCCAGGCCACCAGGCCCTTGACGTCCTTGGCGGGCACGCTGGGCGCGCTGATCAGCACGAGGTAGCTGCGGGCGATGGCGGTCACGGGCTTGACGTCCTTGAGCGGGTCGAAGCCGGTCTTCATCACGTGCGGAATCTCGGTCAGCACGTTGCTGGCCGTCATCATGATGGTGTTGCCGTCGGCAGGCGCCGCGTTCAGGGCCTGCACGCCGATGCCGCCGCCGGCGCCGGGCTTGTTGTCGATGATGACCGGCTGGCCGATGTCGGCCGAGAGCTGTTCGGCCACGATGCGGGCCACCACGTCCATGGTGCCGCCGGCAGGGGCGGGCACGATCATCTTCACCGGCTTGTCGGTCCAGCCCATGGCGGCCGGCAGCGCGAGCGCCAGGGTGGCGGCGCACAAGGCGCGACGGGTGAAACGGGAAGTCGGAAATTGCATGGCTTGTCTCCTGGTCTGGTAGGGCCACCCGTCCATCGCAGGCGAAAGGGGGCGGAACAGGGCGGATCGTAGGAGCGCACCGTGTTTGCGACTTGATAATATGCGCCACGAATTGTCGAATCCGGGACATCCTTGGCCACGTTTCTACCCATCGTCCGTAGCGTCACCCTGGAAGGCTTCCCTGGCCTGGCCCGGGAGCTGGGGCTGGATGCGCCGGTCCTGCTGCGGCAGGCGGGGCTCCATCCGCGCAGTCTGCTCGATCCGGAGACGCCGCTGGCGGCGGATTCGGTGCAGCGACTGCTGGAGGGCGCGGCGCGCACCAGTGGCCTGCCCGACTTCGGGCTGCGCCTGGCGGCCCGGCGCAGTTTCGACAGCCTGGGCCCGCTCTCCCTGATGCTCAAGGAGGAGGCCAGCGTCCACGAGGCGCTGGAGACGCTGCTGCGGTACCTGCGGCTGGTGAACGCCTCGCTGGTCTCCCGCCTGGTGCCCCGCGGCGACCTGGTGGTGGTGCAGGAGGACCTGATGGCCTACGGCCACGAGACGCCGGTGCAGTCGCTCGAGCTGGCGCTGGGTTTCATGCGCAAGATCCTCGGTGAGTTGCTGGGCCCCCGCTGGCGGCCGGTGTCGGTGCATTTCCGTCACCCGGGGCCGCCATCGACCCGGGCGCATGAAGCGTTCTTCGGTTGCCGTGTCGTTTTTCGCGCCGGCTTCAACGGCATCGCCTGCCGGCCGGCCGACCTGGCGGTGCGGCCGCGTGGCGGCGACCCGGGACTGGCGCGGCTGGCCCGGCGCGTGATGGAAGGCGCCCTGGCCACCGAGCAGGGCACGCGGGCCGTGGTGCGCCAACTGGTGCTCGCCCTGCTGCCGGGGGGAGGCTGCACCGCGCAGATGGTGGCGCGCCACCTGGGGGTGGACCGGCGCACCCTACACCGGCAGCTGGCCGCGCAGGGCGAGACCTTTTCCGCCCTGTTGCAGGCGGTGCGCCGGGAGCTGGTGCAAAGCCACCTGGCCCAGGTCCACCTGCCGCTGTCGGAGAGCGCCACCCTGCTGGGATTTGCCAGCCAGAGCGCCTTCGCCTACTGGTTTCGCACCCAGTTCGGCTGCAGTGTCACCGCGTGGCGTCGGGCGGCGCAGGCGGCGGCGCCTCGGCCTGTGCGCCCGCCGGCCGCTCGGCCCGCCAGCGCTGGGGTGCCTGGCCGAACTCGGCGGCGAACCAGCGGCTGAAGGCGCTGGGCGAGCCATACCCCAGCATCTGGGAAATCCGCACCAGGGAATGGCGCGGGTTGTCCAGATAGCGCTGCACCAGCTCGCGCCGCACCTCGTTGACCAGGGCGCCGAAGCTCGCGTCGGCCTCTTCCAGTCGGCGCTGCATGGTGCGCACCGAGAGACCCAGGGTCTGGGCCACGTAGGCGCTGCTGGCGTGGCCGCTGGCCAGCATCAGGTAGATGGCCTTGCGCACTTCCTGCACCACCGAGGGTTCGCTCACATGGGGCAGGGAGTCGACGAAGCGCTGGGCATAGCGGGCCAGGGCCGGCGCCGCCGCGGGGTTGGGGGCGTCCAGATCGGAGGCGCGGCACACCAGGCCGTTGAACTCGCTGTCGAACTGCAGCGGGCAGCCGAAGAAGCGCCGGTGCAGGCTGGCGTCGCGCGGCGCGGAGTGGGTGAAGTTCACCGACGCCGGCCGCCAGTCCTCGCCCAGCACCGCGGTGCACAGGCGCAGCAGCACACCGATCGCCAGCTCGTTGGCCTGGCGCGCCGGCAGGCCGGACACCACCTCCTCTCGCAGGATGACGCTGGGCCCCGCCTCCTCGATCTGCAGCGCCAGCGAGTCGTTGATCAGGTGCCGGTACTCGATGGTCGCCCGCAGGGCGTCGCGCAGCGTGGGCTGGTGGCTGATCAAAAGGCTCACCATGCCGAAATCGGCCACCTGGCGGGTCTGGGCCATGCGCAGGCCGAAGTGCTCGTCGCCGCAGGCCCGGGCGGCCGATTCCAGCAGCTCGACGACCGACTCCACCGGCACCCGCTGGTCCGGGTCCTCCAGCAGCGTGCGGGACAGGCCGACCTTGCGCAGGAGGGGCAAGGGGTTGAGCCCGCGCTCGCGCGAGACCTCGAAGAAGTTAGTGAGGGTGGCAGCGCGGACCAGGGTGGGCATGGCGCGAAATGATAAGGGTTTGGCGTTTTTTGCAAAGCGCCGGCGGGAGGGGGTGCCTACATTGCCCCATCCGCCGGGCCATGGGCCAGGCATCGATTCCCAAGTGGCCGCTGCCCCGGCGCGGCACCAGACAGACAAGGACCCAGGAGACATATGGCCAAGGTCATTCGCATGCACCAGATCGGCGGCCCCGAGGTGCTCACGCTCGAGAACATGGAGGTCGGCAAGCCCGGCCCCGGCCAGGTGCGCCTGCGCCATGGCGCGGTCGGCCTGAACTACGCCGACACCTACTTCCGCAACGGCACCTACCCGATCCCGCTGCCCAATGGCATGGGCGTCGAGGGCGCGGGCACCGTGCTCGAGGTGGGCGAGGGCGTGACGAACGTGAAAGCCGGCGACCGCGTCACCTACACCGGCTTCATCAACACCCTGGGCGCCTACAGCGACGAGCGCCTGGTACCGGCGGATCCGCTGATCAAGCTGCCCGACGCCATCCCCTTCGAGACGGCCGCCGCCATGACCATGCGCGGCCTGACCTCGGCCTACCTGATGCGCCGCATCTACGACTGGAAGGGCGGCGACACCGTGCTGCTGCATGCGGCGGCGGGCGGCGTCGGACTGATCGTGGCGCAGTGGGCGAAGCTTCTGGGCATCACCGTCATCGGCACCGTGTCCACCGAGGCCAAGGCCGAACTGGCCCGCGCGCATGGCGTGACCCACACCATCAACTACAGCCATGAAGACGTCGCCAAGCGGGTCAAGGAACTGACCGGTGGCCGTGGCGTGGACGTGGTCTTCGACAGCGTGGGCCGAGACACCTTCATGACCTCGCTGGACTCGCTGCGCCCGCGCGGCCTGATGGTCTGCCTGGGCACCGCCAGCGGCACGATCGAGGGCTTCACCCCCAACCTGCTGGCCATGAAGGGGTCCCTGTACATGACCCGCCCGGCCCTCGCGAACTACATCGCCGACCCGGCCGAGAAGGCCGCCCTGGCCGATGAAGTGTTCGGCCATGTGGCCGCCGGCCGCATCCGCATCGAGATCGGCCAGCGCTATGCGCTGGAAGACGCGGTGCAGGCCCACCGCGACCTGGAGTCGCGCAAGACCATGGGCTCTTCGATCATCACGGTCTGAGTGCTGACGGTCCGCAACACAAGAACGACGGAGACAAGACCATGAAAGTCGAACAACTGACCTGCGCCATCGGCGCCGAGCTGGTGGGTGTGAGCCTGGCCGATGCCGCGCGCGACGACGGCCTGTTTGCCGCCATCAAGGCGGAACTGCTCAAACACAAGGTGCTGTTCCTGCGGGACCAGGACATCTCGCGCGCCGACCACGTCGCCTTCGCCCGCCGCTTTGGTGAGCTGGAGGACCACCCGGTGGCCGGCAGCGACCCGGAGCATCCGGGCCTGGTGCGCATCTACAAGAGCCCCGACCAGCCCAACGACCGCTACGAGAACAGCTGGCATACCGACGCCACCTGGCGCGAGTCCCCGCCCATGGGCTGCGTGCTGCGCTGCGTGGAGTGCCCGCCGGTGGGCGGCGACACCATGTGGGCCAACATGGCCCTGGCCTACGAGCGGCTGCCGCAGGACGTGAAGGACCTGATCGCGCCGCTGCGCGCCCGCCACAGCATCGAGGCCACCTTCGGCGCCGCCATGCCGATCGAGAAGCGTCTGGCCCTCAAGGCGATGTACCCGGACCCCGAGCACCCGGTGGTGCGCACCCATCCCGAGACCGGCGAGAAAGTGCTGTTCGTCAACGGCTTCACCACCCACTTCACCAACTACCACACGCCCGCCAACGTGCGCGTGGGCCAGGACTACACCCAGGGCCGCACCCAGCTGCTGGACTACCTGATTTCCCAGGCCGCCATCCCCGAGTACCAGGTGCGCTGGCGCTGGAAACCCAACTCGGTCGCCATCTGGGACAACCGCGCCACCCAGCACTACGCCGTCATGGACTACGGCCCTTGCCACCGCAAGATGGAGCGCGCCGGGATCATGGGCGACAAGCCCTTCTGACCTTCTTTTCGAACACGACTTTCACGGAGACACGCACATGAACTTCCTCGACGGCCACCTGTTCCCCGAGAACCAGCAGCCCCTCGTCATCACCGCCGCGCCCTACGCACCCTCCTGGATGCCGCAGGACTTCCCCGAGGACATCCCGGTCACGATGGAGGAGCAGATCCAGAAGGCGGTCGACTGCTACGAGGCCGGCGCCACCGTGCTGCACCTGCACGTGCGCGAGCTCGACGGCCGCGGCAGCAAGCGACTGTCCAAGTTCAACGAGCTGATCGCCGGCGTGCGCAAGGCCGTGCCCGACATGGTGATCCAGGTCGGCGGCTCGATCTCCTTCGCGCCCGAGACCGACGGCGCCAAGGCCAAGTGGCTGTCCGACGACACCCGCCACATGCTGGCCGAACTGGACCCCAAGCCGGACCAGGTCACGGTGACCATCAACACCTCGCAGATGAACATCGTCGAGCACATGGAGGACCGGGACTTCGTCGGCACCACCTTCGAAGACCCCGAGGTTTTCGGCACCTACAAGGAAATGACCGTGCCGGCGCAGCCGGGCTGGGCCGAGGAGCACATCAAGCGCCTGAACGAAGCCGGCATCCAGAGCGCCTTCCAGTGCTACAACATCAACAGCTTCGAATCGGTCGAGCGCCTGATGCGCCGCGGCATCTACAAGGGCCCGCTGGTCCTGAACTGGGTGGCCATCTCCGGCGGCATGGACATGCCCAACATCTACAACTTCGCCAACTTCGTGCGCGCCGTGCCCGATGGCGCGGTGCTCACGGTGGAAAGCTCCATGCGCAACGTGCTGCCGGTGAACATGTGGGGCATCTCCATGGGCCTGCATGTGCGCTGTGGCATCGAGGACAACCTCTGGAACCAGGGCCGCACCGCCAAGTCCGGCACGGTGGAACAGGTCAAGCAGCTGGTGCGCATCTCCAAGGACTTCGGACGCCCGATCGCCACCGGCAAGCAGGCCAAGGAGATGCTGGGCATCGGCAAGTTCTACGACACCGTCGAAGAGTCGCTGGCCAGGAACGGCTTCGCGCCGAACCGCAACGGTGGCAACCAGGGCTTCCTGCGCAAGCACGCCTGATCATGCCCCCTGTCTGCGGGCTCGCCCGCAGACACGCCAGGCCGCCGGAGCTTCGCCTCAGGCGGCTTTTGTTTTGGGGGCGCCGCTCTTGCGCGCGTGGCTCCACTGCGACGCGCTGCAGCCGAATTGCGCCTGGAACCAGTGGCTGAAGCTGCTCAAACGGGCGAAGCCCAGGAGACCGGCGATCTCACCCAGGGGCAGGTCACTCTCGCCCAGGTGCCGCTGGACGAGGTTGGTGCGGGCCTGATCGAGCAGGCGACTGTAGGTCAGGCCCGCGGCCGTCAACTGCCGGTGCAGGGTGCGGCGGTCCATCTGCAGCAGGCGGGCCACTTCCTCGGCACTGCACTCGCCGCCGGGCAGCAGGGCCTGGATGGTCTGCATGCACAGGTCCTGCACGCTGTCGCCCGGGGCGCGCATCGCCGCCTCCAGGTACTTGCGGGCGAGGGCGGCCGCCCCCTGATCGCTGAACTCGCGCGGCGTGGCCAGGTCCGCCGACGCGCAGACCAGGCCGTTGAATTCCTGGTTGAACTTCGGCGTGCGGCCGAAGAAGGCGCGGTGGGCGTCGAGGTGGGTGGGCGCCCGGTGGGTGAAGCACACCTCCCGTGGCTTCCAGCCCGGCCCGATCAGGTCGACCAGCATGCGATAGAGCGTGCCCGCCGCCAGCTCCACCGACTGCCGCATCGACAGGCCAGGACTGGGCAGCAGGTCCTCGCGGATGATGACCGAATCGCGGGTCTCTTCGACCACCAGGATCAGCGAGGCATTCACCAGCTTGAGGTAGCGGCACAGGGTGTCGACGGCCTGGCGCGCGGTTGGCTCCTCGCGCAGCACCAGGCTGATGGGGCCGAGCGTCGAGAGCTTGCGCTGGGCCGCCAGGCGCAGCGCGAAGTCCTCGGTGCGGGTGGCCCGGGCGGTGATCTCCAGCAGCTCGCGGGCGGCGTCGCGCGGGATCAGCGCCTCGGAGTCGGCCAGGTCCTCGGCGTTGAGGCCCACGGTCCGCAGGAAGGGAGCCGGGTCGCGGCCCAGCGAGCGCACCAGCTCCACATAGTTGCTCAGGCTGGCGCTGCGCATGAGGCGCGGCGCGCTGCGAGCGGGCAGGGGCTTGAGGGTGGCCATGGGGTCGGGTGGCAGGGCGGGGCGGGGTTTTCCCGGGGGCGGGGCGCCCAATATAGCAAATGCGTGTCCCAAAATGACAAACATCAAACGCGGTTGCCCGGAATACTCCGTCTGCCTCAAACATCCACGGACTGAACTGCGCAACGCCATGAACTTCCTCGACGGCCACCTCTACCCCGAGAACCAGCCCCCCCTGATCATCACCGCCGCGCCCTACGCGCCGGGCTGGATCCCCTCCGACTTCCCGGAGGACATCCCGGTCAGCATGGCCGACCAGATCCAGAAGGCGGTCGACTGCTACGAGGCCGGGGCCACCGTGCTGCACCTGCATGTGCGCGAGGAGGACGGCAAGGGCAGCAAGCGCCTGTCCAAGTTCAACGAGATGATCGCCGGCGTGCGCAAGGCCGTGCCCGAGATGATCATCCAGGTCGGCGGCTCCATCTCCTTCGCGCCCGAAGGCGAGGACGGCAAGGCCAAATGGCTGTCCGACGACACCCGCCACATGCTGGCCGAGCTCGACCCCAAGCCCGATCAGGTGACGGTCACCGTCAACACCTCCCAGATGAACGTGACCGAGCACGCCGGCGTCGAGGACTTCGAGGGCCTCTCGCGCGGCTTTCCGCACCTGTACGCCACCTACAAGGACATGATCGTCCCCTCGAACCCCAGCTGGTACGAGGAGCACATTCGCCGCCTGACCGCCGCCGGCATCCAGAGCGAGTTCCAGGTCTACAACATGAGCAGCTTCGAGTCGATCGAGCGCCTGATCCGCCGCGGCGTCTACAAGGGCCCGCTGGTGATGAACTGGGTGGCGATCAGCGGCGGCATGGACCAGGCCAACATCTACAACCTGGCCCACATGCTGCGCGCCGTGCCCGACGGCGCGGTGCTCACCGTCGAAAGCTCGGTGCGCAACGTGCTCCCGATCAACACCATCGGCATCGCCCTGGGCCTGCATGTTCGCTGCGGCATTGAGGACGTGCTGTGGAACCCGACCCGCACCGGCAAGATGTCCTCGGTCGAACAGATCAAGCAGCTGGTGCGCATTTCCAAGGAGCTGGGCCGGCCCATCGCGACGGCCAAGCAGGCGCGCGAGATCATGAAGATCGGCGTTTTCTACGACACCGTCGAGGAGACGCTGCGCGAGAACGGCTTCGCGCCCAACCGTCCTGGCGCCCACCAGGGTTTCCTGCGCAAGCCGCAATAAGACAAGACGGCCCGCACTTCCACCATCGAGACCACACGAGGAGACACACCGTGACCCATTCCCTCTCTCGCATCCGCCGCGCCATCCTGCTGGGATCGGCCGCACTCGCCCTGGCCTCCGGCGTCCAGGCCCAGGACAACTGGCCCAGCAAGCCCATCACCCTGGTGGTGGCCTCGGGCGCCGGCTCCGGCGTCGACATCATGGCGCGCGAGCTCGCGCAGAAGCTGGGCGCCGCCCTGGGCCAGACCATCGTCGTCGACAACAAGCCCGGCGCCAGCGGCCAGGTGGCCGGCCAGTTCGTGGCCCGCGCCCGGCCGGACGGCTACACCCTGCTGTACTCCAACGCCTCCTTCATCGCGGTGGCCCCGGCCCTCATCCCCAAGATGAACCACGACACGGTCAAGGACCTGACCCCGATCGCGCAGACGGCGGTGGGCGGGATCATCATGATGGTCAACAAGAACGTGCCGGCCAACAACCTGCAGGAGCTGGTGGCCCTCGTGAAGGCCAACCCGGGCAAGTACAGCTACGGCACCTGGGGCGAGGGCTCCTCGGGGCACCTCACCACCGAGTGGCTGAAGAAAAAGGCCGGCCTGTCGATGGCGCACATTCCCTACAAGACGGTGCCCCAGGTCGTGAACGACCTGGCCTCGGGCGTGCTGCAGATCGGCTGGGCCGACCCCGGCACGCCGGTGCCGATGCTGGAGGCCAAGCAGATCAAGGGTATCGCGATGAGCGGCACGGTCCGCGTGCCGCGTACCCCGACGGTGGCCACCATGGGCGAGCAGGGCTATCCCTTCGACGCCGTCGGCTGGTTCGGCGTGATGGGCCCGGCCGACATGCCGCCGGCGCTGGCCCAGCGCCTCAACCGCGAGATCAACAAGATCCTGCAGACGCCGGAGATGGCCAAGAAGATGGAAACCCAGAACTTCGAGCCGCCGCCGAACAAGTCGAACGAGGAGTTCCGCCGGATCATCGTGCGCGACATCGCGACCTGGAAGTCCATCGCCGCCGACCTGAACCTCAAGATGGAGTGAGCGGGCAGGGCGCGGCCCGCCACCTGGCCCGCGCCCGTCCGCCACGACCCCCAAGGAGATCTCCGTGAGCACCGTTGTCACCTTCCATGAAACTGGAGGGCCGGAAGTCCTGCGCCTCGAGCGCCGCGAAGTCGGCGCCCCGGGACCGGGGCAGGTCCGCCTCCGCCATGTCGCCGTCGGCCTGAACTTTGCCGACACCTACTTCCGAAGCGGCATCTACCCGGTGCCGCTGCCCAATGGCATCGGTAACGAGGCCTCGGGCGTCATCGAGGCGGTGGGGGAGGGCGTCACCGGCTTCAAGGTGGGCGACCGCGTCACCTACACCGGCTTCATCAACACCCTGGGTGCCTACAGCACCGAGCGGCTGATCGGGGCCGACGTGTTGATCCGGCTGCCCGAGGCGATCAGCTGCGAGCAGGCCGCGGCCATGACCATGCGGGGTCTGTCGGCCGCCTACCTGTCCCGGCGCATCTGGCCGCTGCAGGCGGGCGAGACGGTGCTGGTGCATGCGGCCGCCGGCGGCGTGGGCCTGATCCTGACCCAGTGGCTCAAGCTCCTGGGCATCAACGTCATCGGCACCGTGTCCACCGAGGCCAAGGCCGAAGTCGCCCGAGCCCATGGCTGCGACCACATCGTCTTCTACAGCCATGAGGATGTGGCCAAGCGCGTGCGCGAGATCACGAACGGCGTGGGCGTGAGCGTGGTCTACGACAGCGTGGGCAAGGCCACCTTCGACGCCTCGCTCGACTCCCTCAAGCGGCGCGGCCTGCTGGTGTGCGTGGGCACCGCCTCCGGGAAGATCCCGCCTTTCGACCCGGCCATCCTGGCGCGCAAGGGCTCGGCGTATGTCACCCGCCCGGGCCTGGCCGACTACATCGCCGACCCGGTGGACAAGCAGGCCCTGGTCGACGAGCTCTTTGGCCATGTGGCCGCCGGCCGCATCCGCATCGAGATCAACCAGCGCTATGCGCTCGAGGACGCGGTGCAGGCGCACCGCGACCTGGAGGGGCGCAAGACCACCGGCTCGTCCATCTTCGTCATCTAGGAGTGCACATGAAAATCCGACAACTGACCCCGGTCATCGGCGCCGAGATCTCGGGCGTGAACCTGGGCGACGCCTCGCGCGATGCCGGCCTGTTTGCCGAGGTCAAGGCCGCCCTCCTGAAGCACCGGGTCATCTTCCTGCGTGACCAGGACATCACCCGCGCCGAGCATGTGGCCTTCGCCCGCCGTTTCGGCGAGCTGGAAGACCACCCGGTGGCTGGCAGCGACCCGGACCACCCGGGCCTGGTGCAGATCTACCGCAGCGACAAGCGCGAGAACTACGAGAACAACTACCACTCCGACGGCCTGTGGCGCGAGACGCCGGCCATGGGCGCGGTGCTGCGCTGCATCGAGTGCCCGCCGGTCGGTGGCGACACCATCTGGGTGAACATGGTGGAGGCCTACAAGAACCTGCCCGACGACATCAAGGCCAAGATCGACCACCTGCGGGCGCGCAGCAGCATCGAACACTCCTTCGGCGCGGTGATGGCCCCCGAGGCCCGTCGCAAGCTCGCGGAGCAGCACCCGCCTGCCGAACACCCGGTGGTGCGCATGCACCCGGAAACCGGCGAGAAGGTCCTCAACGTGTGCAGCTTCACCACCAATTTCGTCAACTACCACACGCCCGAGAACGTGCGCTTCGGCCTGGACAAGACGCCCGGCGCCAGCCTGCTCCTGAACTACCTCCTGAGCCAGGCGAGCATTCCGGAATACCAGGTTCGTTTCCAGTGGCAACCCAATAGCGTGGCCATCTGGGACAACCGCTCCACCCAGCACTATGCGGTGATGGACTACTGGCCTGCGCCGCGCAAGATGGAGCGCGCCGCGATCGTGGGCGACCGGCCCTACTGACGCAGCGGGCCTGGTGCCGGCCCTTCGACCGGGCCGGCATCCCTGCGTCCGGCCCTATGCGGTACTGTTGATAATCCGCCCGCGAAGTTTTCCCCTTGTCCCTGATGAACGCCCCCGCCACCCCCACCGTCCTGATCGTCCCCGGCCTGCGTGACCACGTGCCCCAGCACTGGCAGACCCTGCTGGCGCAGGACCTGCCTGACTCGCGCAGCGTCCCGCCCATGGGCCGCACCGACCTGGACTGCGGTGCCCGGGTCCGCGCGCTGGAGGCGGCGGTGGCGGCGATCGACGGGCCGGTGCTGCTGGTCGCCCACAGCGGCGGCTGCATCATGGTGGCCCACTGGGCGGCGCAGACACAGCGCGCGGGGCAGGTCCACGCCGCCTTGCTCGCCACGCCGCCTGACTTTGAGCGGCCCATGCCCGAGGGCTATCCCTCGATGGCCGACCTGGAGTCAGCCGGTTGGTTCCCCGTGCCCAAAGAGCGCTTGCCTTTCCAGAGCGTGGTCCTGACCAGCGACGACGACCCTTTGGGCGAACGGGGCGCGGTGGAGGCCCTGGCTCGTGGCTGGGGCAGCCGCCAGCTGCACCTGGGTGCGGTCGGCCACCTCAACCCGGCCTCGGGCTTCGGGCCCTGGCCGCGGGCAAAGGAGCTGGTGGCGGCGCTGGCGGCGGATTCCCAAGCCCTGGGCGACTGAGGGCAGCCTCCCATTTCGGAGGTCTTTCCGGGCGGGCCTGGCCGCCCCTCTGGGACAATACGGGGATGAGCGATACCGCCGCCCCGATTTCCACTTCCTCCACGCTGGCCCCCAAGGTCGGCTTCGTGAGCCTCGGCTGCCCCAAGGCCCTGACCGACTCCGAACTGATCCTCACCCAGCTCTCGGCCGAGGGCTACCAGACCTCCAAGACCTTCGAGGGCGCTGACCTCGTCATCGTCAACACCTGCGGCTTCATCGACGACGCGGTCAAGGAAAGCCTGGACACCATCGGCGAGGCCCTGGCCACCAACGGCAAGGTCATCGTGACCGGCTGCCTGGGTGCCCGCGAGGCCGAGTCCGGCGGCGGTAACCTGGTGCGGCAGATGCACCCCTCGGTGCTGGCCGTCACCGGCCCGCACGCCACCCAGGAGGTCATGGACGCGGTCCACGCCCACCTGCCCAAGCCACACGACCCCTTCCTGGACCTGGTGCCCGGCGGCTTTGGCGAGGCGGGCCTCAAGCTCACCCCGCGCCACTACGCCTACCTCAAGATCAGCGAGGGCTGCAACCACCGCTGCACCTTCTGCATCATCCCCTCGATGCGCGGCGACCTGGTGAGCCGCCCGATCGGTGATGTGCTGAAAGAGGCCCGGGCCCTGTTCGAGGGCGGGGTGAAGGAGCTGCTGGTGGTGAGCCAGGACACCTCGGCCTACGGCGTGGACACCCAGTACCGCACTGGTTTCTGGGACGGCCGCCCGGTGCGCACCCGCCTCCTGGAGCTGGTGCAGGCCCTGGGCGAGATCGCCGCGCCCCACGGCGCCTGGGTGCGCCTGCATTACGTCTACCCCTATCCGTCGGTGGACCAGGTCATTCCGCTCATGGCCCAGGGCCTGGCCCTGCCTTACCTGGACGTGCCGTTCCAGCACAGCCACCCCGATGTGCTGCGCCGCATGAAGCGGCCGGCCAGCGGCGAGAAGAATCTGGAGCGCATCCAGCGCTGGCGCGAGCTGTGCCCCGAGCTCGTGATCCGCAGCACCTTCATCGCCGGCTTCCCCGGTGAGACGGAAGAAGAGTTCGAGCATCTGCTCGACTTCGTGCGCGAGGCCCGCATCGACCGCGCCGGCTGCTTTGCCTACAGCGACGTCAAGGGCGCCGCTGCCAACGAGTTGCCCGGCATGCTGCCGCTCGAGGTGCGCGAGGAACGCCGCGCGCGCTTCATGGCCGTGGCCGAGGAGGTGTCGGCCGCCAAGCTGCGGGAGCGCATCGGCGCCACCATGCAGGTGCTGGTCGATTCCGCGCCCGGCCTCGGCCGCAAGGGCGGGGTGGGGCGGTCCTACGCCGACGCGCCCGAGATCGACGGCGTGGTGCGCCTGCTGCCGCCGGAAAAGGTGAGCAAGCAGCTCAAGGTGGGCGAATTCACCAGGGCCCGCATCGTCGGGGCCGAGGGGCACGACCTGGTGGCGGTGCCGGTCTGACGCCGGGTCGATTGCCGCGCCAATGAAAAAGCCGACCCGAGGGTCGGCTTTTTGCTGTGTCTGGTGCCCAGAAGAGGACTCGAACCTCCACGCCTCTCAGCGCTAGTACCTGAAACTAGTGCGTCTACCAATTCCGCCATCTGGGCAAACTTTTCTCCTGCGTTCCGAAGCCGTTGGTAGTTCGGCTGCGGCCGTGATGAATCACGGTCCGACCACGGCGGGTCAATTAAGTGCTGGTGGACCTGCGGTCCGGTCAGCTTGACCCTTATGATTGGTGCCCAGGAGAGGACTCGAACCTCCACGCCTCTCAGCGCTAGTACCTGAAACTAGTGCGTCTACCAATTCCGCCACCTGGGCATTTCAGGAAAACACGCATTGTATAGCAAGAACACAGCGCCTTCGGACAAGCACCTCCTCGACGAGATCGAGGGCGTCATCCAGGGCCACCGCGACGGCCACGGTTTCGTCGTCCGCGACGACGGCGAGGCCGACATCTACCTGCCGCCGAACGAGATGCGGGCCGTCCTGCACAAGGACCGGGTCAAGGCGCGCATCGTGCGCCAGGACCGACGCGGCCGCCCCGAGGGCCGGGTGGTCGAGATCGTGCAGCGCCCGCCGCACCCGATCATCGGCCGCCTGCTGCATGAAAGCGGCGTCTGGCTCGTCGCCCCCGAGGACAAGCGCTACGGCCAGGACGTCCTGATTCCCAAGGGCCTGACCGGCACCGCCAAGACCGGTCAGGTGGTGGTGGTCGAACTGACCGAGCCCCCCAGCCTCTACGGCCAGCCGGTGGGCCGGGTCAAGGAAGTCCTGGGCGAGATCGACGACCCGGGCATGGAAATCGAGATCGCGGTGCGCAAGTACGGCGTGCCGCACGAGTTCTCCGACGCCTGCATCGCGCTCTCCCGCAGCCTGCCGGACAAGGTGCAGCCCAAGGACAAGAAGCACCGGGTCGACCTGACCGACGTGCCGCTGGTCACCATCGACGGCGAGGACGCGCGCGACTTCGACGACGCGGTGTATTGCGAGCCCGCCAAGGTCGGCCGTGGCAAGGGCTGGCGCCTGCTGGTCGCGATCGCCGACGTGAGCCACTACGTGGAGACCGGCAGCGCCATCGACATCGACGCCTACGAGCGCGCGACCAGCGTCTACTTCCCGCGGCGCGTCATCCCGATGCTGCCGGAGAAGCTGTCCAACGGCCTGTGCTCCCTCAACCCCGAGGTGGAGCGCCTGTGCATGGTCTGTGACATGCTGATCACCGCCACCGGCGAGATCCAGGCCTACCAGTTCTATCCGGCGGTGATGTGGAGCCATGCCCGCTTCACCTACACCGAGGTCGCGGCCATCCTGGCCAACACCCGCGGCCCCGAGGCGGCCCGCCGCAAGGACCGGGTGGCCGACCTGATCAACCTCCACGATGCCTACCGGGCGCTGCTCAAGGCACGCCAGGCGCGCGGCGCGGTCGACTTCGACACCACCGAGACCCAGATCGTCTGCGACGAGAACGGCCGCATCGAGAAGATCGTGCCGCGCACCCGCAACGACGCCCACCGCCTGATCGAGGAGGCGATGCTCGCCGCCAACGTCTGCTCGGCGGACTTCATCCAGGAAAGCAAGCACCCGGGCCTGTTCCGTGTGCACGAGGGCCCCACCCCCGAGAAGAAGGAAATCCTGCGCAACTACCTCAAGGCGCTGGGCGTGGGCCTGTCGGTCTCCGAGGACCCGATGCCGATGGAGTTCCAGCGCATCGCCCTGGCCACCAAGGAGCGGCCCGACGCGCAGCAGATCCAGACCATGCTGCTGCGGTCCATGCAGCAGGCGATCTACACCTCGATCAACAGCGGCCACTTCGGCCTGGCCTACGACGCCTACACCCACTTCACCAGCCCGATCCGCCGCTACCCCGACCTGCTGGTGCACCGGGTGATCAAGGCCATCCTGGGCGAGCGCAAGTACCAGCTGCCGGCCCTGCCGACCCCAGGTGAGGCCCACGAGAAACTCGCGCGCCGGCTGGCGAGCCGCGCGCCCGCCGGTCACCAGAAGCTGCGCAAGCCTGCCGAGCCCAAGCCGGGAGGCAAGGAGGTCCAGGCCTGGGAGGCCGCCGGCCTGCATTGCAGCGCCAACGAGCGCCGTGCCGACGAGGCCAGCCGCGACGTCGAGGCCTGGCTCAAGTGCAAGTACATGCGCGAGCACCTGGGCGAGGAGTACGGCGGCGTGGTCACTGCGGCCACCAGCTTCGGCATCTTCGTGACGCTCGACGCGATGTACGTCGAGGGCCTGGTGCACATCACCGAGCTCGGCGGCGAGTACTTCAAGTTCGACGAGGCCCGCCAGGAGCTGCGCGGCGAACGCACCGGCATCCGCTACGCGATCGGCTCGCGGGTGCGGGTGCAGGTCAGCCGGGTCGACCTCGACGGCCGCAAGATCGACTTCCGCCTGGTGCGCGAAGGCGAAGAGCTGACCGCGCTGCGACCGGGCAAGGACCGCCGGGACAAGCCTGCCGGCGCGTCGGCCAAGGCCTCTGACAAGCGTGGCGCCCGTTCGGGCGAGGGCGCGGCGGGCGTCCCGGGCGAACGTGAGCGCTCCCCGATCCAGGCCCTGAAGGCTTCGGTCAAGAAGGCCTCGGTTCGCAACGGCCGGGGCGGCAAGCCCAAGGCGCCGCCCAAGAGCAAGAAGTCACGGCGCTGAGAGGAGCCCTCCCATGAGCCAGGCAGAAACCGGCCGTGTGGCCATCGTCACCGGCGGCGGCAGCGGCATCGGCCAGGCTGCGGCCCTGGCCCTTCTGGGCGATGGGTGGCGGGTCGCAGTCGCCGGCCGCCGTGCCGAGGCGCTGCAGGCCACGGTCGACCAGGCCGCGGGCAGCGGCGCGGGCGACCGCGCCCTCGCCGTCTCCGCCGACGTGACCGACCCGGCCTCGGTGCAGGCCCTGTTCGACCAGGTGGTGGCCCGCTGGGGCCGCGTCGACCTGTTGTTCAACAATGCCGGCGTGGGCCTGCAGGGCGTGCCGCTGGAGGATATCGGCGTCGACCAGTGGAAGCGCGTGGTCGACACCAACCTGAGCGGCATGTTCTTCTGCCTGCAGCAGGCCTTCCGGGTGATGAAGGCGCAGTCGCCGCAGGGCGGACGCATCATCAACAACGGCTCGATCTCGGCCCATGCGCCGCGTCCGCATTCCATCGCCTACACCGCCACCAAGCACGCGGTCACCGGCCTGACCAAGGCCGCCGCGCTCGATGGCCGTCGCTATGGCATTGCGGTGGGCCAGATCGACGTGGGCAACGCCGCCACCGTGCTGGCCCAGCGCATGACCACCGGCGCGCTGCAGGCCAATGGCGAGGTCGTCACCGAGCCGACCATGGACGTGCGCGAGGTGGGCAGCTCCATCCTCTACATGGCCAACCTGCCGTTGCACACCAATGTGTTGTTCCACACGGTGATGGCCACCCACATGCCCTTCGTGGGCCGGGGCTGAGGGCCAGGGCGGGCCGTCGCCTCAGCGCGCCGAACGCGCGAGCGCGGACGCCACGAGCGTGGCGCCGCTGTCCGGCCATTCATCGGCGACCGCCCCATGGGCGTAGACCGCCTCGCACGCTGCCTCGAGCGCGCCCCGGCCTTGCGCCTGCAGCGCTGCGATCCAGCCGGCCAGCACGTCGCCGGTGCCGCCGGTGGCTAGGCGGGCGTTGCCGGTCGGGTTGATCCGCGGTAACTCGCCGGGCGCCGCGATCACCGTGCCCGATCCCTTGAGCGCCACCACCGCGCCGGTGGCTTCCACCAGCTGGCGGGCGGCGCCGAGCCGGTCGGCCTGCACCGCGGCGGCCGTCGTGCCCAGGAGCCGTGCGGCTTCGAGCGGGTGCGGGGTGAGGACGGTGGCGAAACCTCCCGCCTGGTCCGCACGTCCCGCAGATGCCTCGGTTGATGCGCTGGCCCGCGCGCCACGTGCCCGCAGCAGCGTCATCAGCTGCGCGTCGCCCGCGATGGCGTTGAGTGCGTCGGCGTCCAGTACCAGCGAGCGGGCGGTGGAGAGGGCGCGGGGCAGCACCTTGCGCACGGCCTGCCCGCCGCCACAGCCACAGGCCAGATGCAGGGCCCGGAAGTCCAGGTCCTCGGGGCGGCGGAACATCAACTCGGGCTGGGTAGCGTCCACCGTCATCGAGCCGCCATCAAGCAGCGCCGCGAACACCCGCCCGGCGCCTGCGTGCAGGGCGGCCGAGGCGGCCAGCAAGGCGGCGCCGACCATGCCGGGCGCGCCGCCCACCACCGCCACGTCGCCCTGGCTGCCCTTGTGTGAGGCGTGGGGGTGTTGACGTTGGCGCGGGGCGGGGCAGAGGCAGGCCAGGGGCGGTGCCGCGGGCGCGGACACGAGTGGGGCCGCCAGCGCGCCTGCCCCCGTGCCCGATTCGTCTTCGCCTGCCGGTCGTGCGCCCTCGCTCCCCGCCGGGGCTGCCACGCCCAGGTCGTCGAACCAGACCTCGCCCGCCGCGTCCCGCCCCTGGGCGGTGAACAGTCCGGGCTTGAGCGTGAGCAGGCTGAGGGTATGACTGGCCCGCACGAAGGGGCCGGTCGCCGCGCCGGTGTCGGCGGCCAGGCCCGAGGGCAGGTCGACGGCCAGCACCACGGCGCCGTCGTCCCGCGCCGTGTTCAGGCGGGCCGCGGCCTCGGCCGCCGCGCCTTCCAGGGCGCGGGCCTGGCCCAGGCCGAACAGGGCGTCGATCGCGAGGTCGAAACGGGCGGGTGCCTGCGCGGAGAAGGTGACGGCCGCCGCGCGCGCCCGGCCCAGCGAGGCGCGGGCGTCTGCCGGTAATTTTTCCTCCTGCCCCAGCCAGGTCACGGTGACCTGCAGGCCCTCGCCCGCGAGCAACGCCGCGGCCTCGAGGCCGTCACCGCCGTTGTTGCCGGGGCCGCAGGCCACCCAGGCCGTGCGGGCGTGCGGCGCCAGCGCGCGGGCCAGTCGGGTGACGGCGAGGCCGGCACGCTGCATCAGGGTGTGCGGGGGCAGGGCGGCCGCGGCGGCCTGCTCAAGGGCACGCGTGCCGGCTGAATCGTGCAAGGGCCAGGCGGGGCCGGGGACGATGCGTTCCATGCTTCCATTGTGCCCCTGGCTTCGGGGCAGCCGCGCCCGCCACGGGGCGTGTGGGCTCAGGCGGCCAGTGCCTCTTCGACCTGCAGGCCGACGTTGAGCACGGTGTCGTCGTGCATCGGCCCCTGCCAGACCATCAGGCCCACCGGCATCTCGCCGGGCGCGTGGCACGGGAGGGAGAGGGCGCAGCCATCGAGCATGTTGACCACGCTCGGGTTGCGAAGCAGCAGCGCGTTGACCCGGAAGAACTCGGCGTCACGGGCCGCGTCGGCCGCCGGGTCGAGGCCGTCGGCCGGCGCCAGGCTCGCGATCGTGGGCGCGACCAGGGGCGTGGTGGGGGAGAGCAGGGCGTCGAAGCCGGCCACCGCCCGGCCGACCCGGGCGATCCAGTCCTGCCGCGCCCAGGCCAGCTTGACATAGGCGTGGGCGGGCATGTCCGCGCCCCGCTCGATGCGGGTGCGTACCCGCGGGTCGTAGCCCTCGCCCTTGGCGGCCAGCAGGTCCTGGTGCCAGGCATAGCTCTCGGCGGCGGCGAAGCCACCGGCCGACTGGATGCTGCCCAGGTCGGCGATCTCGGGCAGGGCGATCTCCTCGATGCGGGCGCCGGCGCGGCGCAGGCGCTCGATCGCAAGTTCGAAGGCCCGGGCCACCGCCGGCTCTAGGCCGTCGAGCATGGCGGTGGTCGGCACGGCCAGGCGGTAGGACGCCAGCGGCGCCTGGGCGCGCAGCACCCGGCGCTGGGCCAGCACCTCGTGTGCCAGCACCGCGTCGCGCACCGAGCGGGTCATGGCGCAGGCGGTGTCCAGGGTGGTCGACAGGGGCAGGGCGCCCTCGGTGGGCACGAGCCGGGCGGTGCTTTTGAAGCCGACGATCCCGCAGAGGGCGGCCGGGATGCGGATGGAGCCGCCGGTGTCCGAGCCCAGGCCGATGAAGGCCGCGCCCGCGGCGACCGACACCGCCGCGCCCGAGGAGGAGCCGCCCGGGATACGGGGCTCGGCGCTGAAGGCGGCCGGGATGCTGGGGTTAGCCGGCGTCCCGTGGTGGGGGTTGGTGCCGACCCCGGAGAAGGCGAACTCGGTCATGGCCGTGCGCCCGAGCACGCTGGCGCCGGCGGCACGCAGGCGCTGCACCGCGCGTGCGTCCTGCCGGGCCGGCGGGGCGTCCTGCAGCACCTTCGAGCCGGCGGAGGTCGGCTGGCCGGCGAGATCGAACAGGTCCTTCACCGAAACCGGCAGGCCGCCCAGCGGCAGGGCGCCGCCCCGGTCCCGCCCCCCGTCCCGGCCCTCATCCCGCGCCTGGTCGGCGGCGGCCGCGGCCGCCCGGGCGCCCTCGGGGTCCAGCCGCAGGAAGGCGGCGCGGCAGGCGGGCGAGGCGGCGGCTTCGAGGGCGCGCTCGACCTCGTCCACCGACCGGGTCCGGCCCTCGCGCAGGGCCTGCAGGGTGGCGGTGAGGTCGCAGCGGTCGGGGAGGGTTTGGGGCATGGGAATTCAGCCGGGTCGGTGGGTCTGGGTGGAGTTTGCCAGCCCGGCGTCTGCGGCTCGGCCGGGCCGAGGCCGGGGCTGGGGCTGGGCCTTGGCCTGGGCCTGGGCCTGGGCCTTCGCGAAGGGGGCTATCGGCCTGGCCCGGACGGGCCCGGCCCCGGGAGGGAAGGTAGGCGCTCTGTGCTACACTCGACGGGCTTTGCCGGGGGTGGGTTGCAATCGTGCAGCCGCCCTGACCGACAAGGCAAATCGCGGGCCCGCGCACCCTAGGTGCCACCTCCTTCTTCAAGCCAGGTGGTTTCAGCGCGGGTTCAAGACCCAACCTACAGGAATTTAGTCATGTCCGTGACCATGCGCGAAATGCTGGAAGCCGGTGTCCACTTTGGCCACCAGACCCGCTTCTGGAACCCCAAGATGGCTCCCTTCATCTTCGGCCATCGCAACAAGATCCACATCATCAACCTGGAAAAGTCGCTGCCGATGTTCCAGGAGGCGGCCAAGTTCGCCAAGCAGCTGTCCGCCAACCGCGGCACCATCCTGATGGTCGGCACCAAGCGCCAGGCCCGCGAGATCGTCGCCACCGAGGCCCGTCGCGCCGGCGTGCCCTTCGTCGACCAGCGCTGGCTCGGCGGCATGCTGACCAACTTCAAGACGGTCAAGACCTCCATCAAGCGCCTCAAGGACATGAAGGCCCAGCAGGAAGCTGGCCTCGACGCCATGAGCAAGAAGGAGCAGCTCATGTTCGCCCGCGAGATGGAGAAGCTCGAGAAGGACATCGGCGGCATCCAGGACATGAACACCCTGCCCGACGCCATCTTCGTGATCGACGTGGGCTTCCACAAGATCGCCGTGGCCGAGGCCAAGAAGCTGGGCATCCCCCTGATCGGCGTGGTGGACTCCAACCACTCCCCCGAGGGCATCGACTACGTCATCCCCGGTAACGATGACTCCTCCAAGGCCGTCACCCTGTACGCCCGCGGCATCGCCGACGCCATCCTGGAAGGCCGTGCCAACGCCGTCTCCGACGTGGCCCGCGCCGTGGCCGCCGAAGGCTCCGACGAGTTCGTCGAGGTCGAGGGCGCCTGAGGGCTCCGCCTGCCGCGCCGCTCGGCATGAGAAGGGGCTCGCGAGCCCCTTTTTTTCAGGCCAGAACGGCAACCGATTGAATAGACACTGATCAAACTGACGAGGACAAAGATGGCTGCAATCACCGCAAGCATGGTCGCCGAACTGCGCGCCAAGACCGACGCCCCCATGATGGAATGCAAGAAGGCCCTGACCGAGGCCGACGGCAACATGGAAAAGGCCGAAGAGATCCTGCGTGTCAAGCTGGGCAACAAGGCCGGCAAGGCCGCCGCCCGCGTCACCGCCGAAGGCGTGGTCGCCTCGTTCATCGAGGGCACCACCGGCGCGCTGCTGGAAGTCAACTGCGAAACCGACTTTGTGACCAAGAACGACAGCTTCCTGGCCCTGGCCAAGGCCGCTGCCGAACTGATCGCCAAGCACAACCCCGCCGACGTCGACGCCCTGGGCGCCCTGGCCTACAGCCAGGACGGCTTCGGCCCCACCCTGGAAGACGTGCGCAAGGGCCTGATCGGCAAGATCGGCGAGAACATGTCCTTCCGCCGCTTCAAGCGCTTTGCCGGCAGCAACAAGCTGGCCGCCTACCTGCACGGCACCCGCATCGGCGTGGTCGTCGAGTTCGACGGTGACGAGGCCGCCGCCAAGGACGTCGCCATGCACGTGGCCGCCATGAAGCCGGTCGCCCTGACCAGCGCCGACGTGCCCGCGGACCTCATCGAGAAGGAGCGCAGCGTCGCCACCGCCAAGGCCCAGGAATCGGGTAAGCCGGCCGACATCGCCGCCAAGATGATCGAAGGCTCGGTGCAGAAGTACCTCAAGGAGGTCTCCCTGTTCAACCAGCCCTTCGTGAAGAACGACAAGCAGACCGTCGAGCAGATGCTCAAGGCCGCCAATACGAACGTGAAGGGTTTCACCCTTTACGTGGTGGGCGAGGGCATCGAGAAGAAGGTCGACGACTTCGCCGCCGAAGTGGCTGCCCAGGTGGCTGCCGCCAAGGGCGCCTGAACCTGCGCCTGACCCGGCCCCTGATCGCTACACTCGTCACACCACCTCGCCCAGGAGTCCCCCGCCCATGACCGCCGCCCAGCCCGCCCACAAGCGCATCCTGCTCAAGCTGTCTGGTGAGGCCCTCATGGGCGACGACGCCTTCGGCATCAACCGCGCGACCATCGTGCGGATGGTGCAGGAGGTGGCCGAGGTGGTGAACATGGGCGTGCAGGTGGCCGTCGTCATCGGCGGCGGCAACATCTTCCGCGGCGTCGCTGGCGGCGCCGTCGGCATGGACCGCGCCACCGCCGACTACATGGGCATGCTGGCCACCGTCATGAACTCGCTGGCCCTGGCCGACGCCATGGACAAGCAGGGCCTCACCGCCCGCGTCATGTCGGCGATTGCCATCGAGCAGGTGGTCGAGCCCTATGTCCGGCCCAAGGCCCTCCAGTACCTGGAGGAGGGCAAGGTGGTGATCTTCGCCGCCGGCACCGGCAACCCCTTCTTCACCACCGACACCGCCGCCGCCCTGCGCGGCGCCGAGATCGGCGCCGAGCTGGTGCTCAAGGCGACCAAGGTCGACGGCGTCTACACCGCCGACCCCAAGAAGGACCCGGCCGCCACCCGCTACTCCACCATCAGCTTCGACGAGGCCATGGGCCGCAACCTGGGCATCATGGATGCCACGGCCTTCGCCCTGTGCCGCGACCAGAAGCTGCCGATCAAGGTGTTCTCCATCTTCAAGGAAGGCGCGCTCAAACGTGTCGTCATGGGGCAGGACGAGGGCACCCTGGTCCACGTCTGAGCCACGCCCGAGGAAGTCAAGCCATGAGCACCGTCGCCGACATCAAGAAGACCATGGAAGGCAAGATGGACAACTCCATCGAGGCCTTCAAGAACAACCTCACCAAGATCCGCACCGGCCGCGCCAACCCCGCGCTGCTCGACACCGTGCAGGTCGACTACTACGGCTCCCTGATGCCGATCAGCCAGGTGGCCAACGTCTCCCTGATCGACGCCCGCACCATCGGCGTGACGCCCTGGGAAAAGGGCATGGGCGCCAAGATCGAGAAGGCCATCCGCGAGAGCGACCTGGGCCTGAACCCGGCTTCCATGGGCGATCTGATCCGCGTGCCCATGCCTCCCATGAGCGAGGAGCGCCGCAAGGAGATGACCAAGCTGGTGCGCAGCGAGGGCGAGAACGCCAAGATCGCGATCCGCAACCTGCGCCGCGACGCCAACGAGCATGTGAAGAAGCTGGTCAAGGACAAGCTCGCGTCTGAAGACGACCAGAAGCGCGCCGAAGGCGACATCCAGAAGGTGACCGACAAGCACATCGCCTCGATCGACACCCTGGTCGCCGCCAAGGAACAGGAAATCCTGGCCGTCTGACCGGCCGGGCTCCGACGCGTCCACCCACCGCCTGCCCAGGTCGTGAGCGCCCCCGTCCCCCACCACATCGCCATCATCATGGATGGCAACGGGCGCTGGGCCTCCGCGCGCTTCATGCCGCGACTGGCCGGCCACAAGAAGGGGCTCGACACCCTGCACGCCTGCGTGCGCCATTGCGGCGACCTGGGCGTGAAGGTGCTCACCGTCTTCGCCTTCTCCTCCGAGAACTGGAACCGCCCGGCCGACGAGGTCTCGGGCCTGATGGACCTGCTCGCCGGCGCCCTCGGCCGCGAGATCGCACCGCTGCGCGAGAAGGGCGTGCGCCTGCACTTCGTGGGCGACCGCTCGCGCCTCTCGCCCAAGGTGCAGGAGGGCCTGGCCCAGGCCGAGGCCGCCACCGCCGGCAACGACCGCCTGGTGTTCAACATCTGCTTCAACTACGGCGGCCGCTGGGACATTGCCCAGGCCGCGGCCCGCCTGGCGCAGGCCGGCCAGGCCATCACCGAAGAGGGCCTGAACGGCGCCCTGGCCCTGGCCCATGTGCCGGACCCGGACCTCCTCATTCGCACCGGCGGTGAGCACCGCATCAGCAACTTCCTACTCTGGCAGTCGGCCTACGCCGAGCTGTACTTCACCGACAAGCTCTGGCCCGAGTTCGGGGCTGCCGAGCTGGACGCGGCCATCGCCGACTTCAACCAGCGCGAGCGCCGCTTCGGCAAGACCTCTGCCCAGGTGCGGCAGGCTCCGCCTTCCCCTCCCGCGTCCGAGCGGCAGGCGGCCTGAGCCCCGCCTTTTTCCCATGCTGCTGCAACGCGTGATCACCGCCCTGGCCCTGCTGGCGGTGCTGCTGCCGGCCCTGTTCTGGCCCAGCCCCGGCCCCTTCGCGGTGGTGGTGCTGGTGCTCCTGGCCGCCGGCGCCTGGGAGTGGGGCCGCCTCAATGGCCTGCGCCAGGGCGCGGCCCTGGCCTGCGGCGCCGCCTGCCTGGCGCTGTGCGGCCTGGCCTGGCAGGCCGGCTGGGTCGGCCAGCCACTGCCGGCCCTCTGGTTCGGCGCCGGCGCGCTGTGGGTGCTCGGAGGCGCGCTCGTCCTGCGCCGCGGCGTGGCGGGCTGGCCCGGGCTCGCGGCCTCGGCCCGCGTCGTGGTCGGTGTCATCGCCCTGTGGCTCGCCTGGCTGGCGCTGGCCCAGGCCCGCGCCATCGGCATCAATTTCCTGCTGTCGGTCTTCGTCCTCGTCTGGGCTGCCGACGTGGCCGCCTATTTCGCCGGCCGGGCCTTCGGCCTGCGCCTCGTTTCCGTCAAGCTGGCCCCGGCCATCAGCCCCGGCAAGAGCTGGGAGGGCGCCTGGGGCGGCATGCTGGCGGTGCTGGGGGTGGGCCTGGCCTGGCGCCAGGTCGACGCCACCTGGGGCGCGGCCGCCGGCTGGTCGGACAGCCTCTACACCCGCCTGGGCGAGCGCGGCCCGCTGGTCCTGGTGCTGGCGCTCCTGTTCCTCGCCGCGATGAGCGTGGTGGGCGACCTGGTCGAGTCGCTGGTCAAGCGCGCCGCCGGCGCCAAGGATTCCAGCGGCCTGCTGCCCGGGCACGGCGGCGTGCTGGACCGGGTCGACGCCTTGCTGCCGGTCCTGCCGCTGGCGATGATGTTCGCTTCGCTCTAGCCCGCGTCCCTCGTCTTTCACGCAGTACCCGTCACCCTTTCCGGCTCCGCATGACCCGCCAACGCATCACCGTCCTGGGCGCCACCGGCTCCATCGGCACCAGCACCCTGGACGTCGTCGCCCGCCACCCGGAGCGCTTCGAGGTCTTCGCCCTGAGCGCCGCCCGCCAGGTCGAGCCGATGCTGGCCCTGTGCGCCACCCACCGTCCCCGCTTCGCGGTCATGGCCGACGCCGGCGCCAGCAGCGAACTCGCGTCGCGCCTGGCGGCCGAGGGCCTGCCCACCCGGGTCCTGGCCGGGGAAGGCGCGCTGGCCGAGATCTCGGCCCACCCGGAAGTGGACATGGTCATGGCGGCCATCGTCGGCGCCGCCGGCCTGGGCCCCTGCATGGCCGCGGCCCGCGCCGGCAAGCGCCTGCTGCTCGCCAACAAGGAGGCGCTGGTGGTGGGGGGCGAAGTCTTCCTCGCCGCGGTGGAGGAGGGCGGCGCGACGCTCTTGCCGATCGACAGCGAGCACTCGGCCATCTTCCAGTCCCTGCCCGAGGACCGGGCTACCTGGGACGCCCGGGTCGAGAAGATCATCCTCACCGCCTCGGGCGGTCCCTTCCGCACCTGGGCGCCCGCGCAGCTGCGCGAGGTGACGCCGGAGCAGGCCTGCAAGCACCCCAACTGGTCGATGGGCCGCAAGATCTCGGTCGATTCGGCCACCATGATGAACAAGGCGCTCGAGGTGATCGAGGCGCGCTACCTGTTTGGCCTCGCGCCGCGCCGGCTCGAGGTGGTGATCCACCCCCAGAGCGTGGTGCATTCGATGGTGCAGTACCGCGACACCTCGGTGGTGGCACAGCTGGGCACACCCGACATGCGCGTGCCGATCGCCTACGGCCTGTCCTGGCCCGAGCGCATCGCCTCGGGGGCGCAGCCGCTCGATTTCACCGCGCTGTCCGACCTGAGCTTCGAATCGCTGGAGAGCCACGGTCACCGCGGACGCTTCCCCGGCCTGGCCCTGGCCTGGCAGGCGCTCGAGGCCGCGCCCGGCACGACCGCGGTGCTCAACGCCGCCAATGAGGTGGCGGTGGACGCCTTCCTGTCCCGCCGCCTCCGCTTCGACCAGATCCACGCCCTGAACCTGGCCACGCTGGCCGCGGTCCAACCCGAGCATCCGCGCAGCGTCGAGGACCTGCTGGCCCTGGATGCCCGGGTGCGGCGGGTGGCCGCCGAGGGCATCGCCCGCCTGGCCTGAGGCGAGCGGCGCCGGTCCATTTTTCGCAGTCCTCAGCCCGCCATGCTCACCGTCCTCGCTTTCCTCCTTGCCCTGGGCCTGCTGATCACGGTCCACGAGTACGGCCACTACCGCGCGGCGGTGGCCTGCGATGTGAAGGTGCTGCGTTTCTCCGTCGGCTTCGGCCGGGTGCTGTTTCGCTGGAAGCCGCGCCGTCCCCGGCCGGGTCAGGACACCGAATTCACCCTCTGCGCGCTGCCCCTGGGCGGTTATGTGCGCATGCTCGACGAGCGCGAGGCCCCGGTGGACGCGGCCGAGGCTCACCGCGCCTTCAACCGCGCCTCGCTGCGCGCGCGCTTCCTGATCGTCGCCGCCGGGCCGCTGGCCAACCTGGGGCTGGCCGTGCTGCTGTATGCGGCGGCCGCCTGGACCGGTGTCGAGGCGCCGCGCGCGCTGCTGTCGGCGCCGGTGTCCGGCTCGCTGGCCGAGCGCGCCGGGCTGACGGGCGGCGAGGAGGTGCTGGCCACCGCCGAGCCGAGCACTTCGGAATCGCCGGACGGCGTACCCGCGTCCCAGGCGGTGGCCTCCTTCGACGACCTGCGCTGGCGCCTGATGCAGGCGGCGCTCGAGGGCGAGGACATCCTGCTGCAGCTGGGCCCGGCCTCGCCCGGCGGACCGCGCGACGTCCGGCTGCCGCTGTCGCAGCTGGCGGGCGCCGATGCCGACGCCGGCCTGGCGCGCCGCATCGGCATCGTGTCCCCGCTCACCGAGCCGGTGCTGGGGCGTGTGGTCGCAGGCGGCGCGGCCGAGCGCGCCGGCCTGCAGCCGGGCGACCGGGTGCTGGCCGCGGGCGCCCAGGCCATCGTCGACGGGCAGCAGCTGCGTGAGTGGATCCGCCGCCAGGTCGGGCCGGACGGTCAGCCGGTCACGGCCACCTGGCGGGTGCTGCGGGAGGGCCGCGAGCTGGCGCTGCAGGTCACGCCCGAGGTGGCCGGTGAGCCGGGCAGGGCGGGTGGTGCCGGTCAGACGGGCCAGGCTGGCCAGACGGTCGGCCGCATCGGCGCCTTCGTGGGCTCGCCGCCCCAGACCGCGCTGGTGCGCCAGGGGCCGTGGGAAGGGCTGGTGTCCGGGGCGTCCCGGACCTGGGAGGTATCCGTTCTCACTTTGCGCATGATGGGCCGGATGGTGATTGGCGAGGCCTCGCTGTCCAACCTGAGCGGGCCGCTCACCATCGCCGACTACGCCGGCCGTTCCGCCAGCATGGGACTTTCGCAGTACCTGGTCTTTCTGGCCATGGTCAGCGTGAGCCTGGGGGTGCTGAACCTGCTGCCGCTACCCGTCCTCGATGGGGGGCACCTGATGTATTATCTTTGGGAGTTGGTGACGGGAAGGGGCGTGTCCGACGCCTGGCTGGAGCGGCTCCAGCGCGCGGGCGTGGCGGTCCTGCTGGCCATGATGTCCATCGCCCTGTTCAACGACCTCACGCGCCTCCTGAACAATCCATGAACCCACCCTACAAGCGCAGCGCCCGTCGTCTCGCCCCTCTCTCCCTCCGCATCATGGGCGGGCTGATGTCGCTGGCCTTCGCCGCGCAGGCCTGGGCCGTCGAACCCTTCACCATCCGCGACATCCGCGTCGAAGGCCTGCAGCGCGTCGAGCCCGGCACCGTCTTCGCCTCCATCCCGGTCCGCGTCGGCGACCGCTACGAGGACGACAAGGGCACCGCCGCCATCCGCTCGCTCTTCGCCCTGGGCCTGTTCAAGGACGTGCGCCTGGAGGTGCAGGGCGACGTGCTGGTCGTGGTCGTGCAGGAGCAGCCCACCATTGCCGCTGTCGACTTCTCCGGCATCAAGGAATTCAACAAGGACACCCTGATCAAGGCCCTGCGCGACATCGGCCTGGCCGACGGGCGGCCCTTTGATCAGGCCCTGGCCGACCGCGCCGAGCAGGAGCTCAAGCGCCAGTACGTCGGCCGCAGCCTCTACGCTGCCGAGGTGGTGACCACCGTCACCCCGATCGAGCGCAACCGCGTCAACCTCACCTTCTCGGTGAACGAAGGCGCCACCGCGCGCATCCGCGAACTGCGCATCGTCGGCGCCAAGGCCTTCAGCGAGAGCAAGCTCAAGGGCGAGTTCAGCCAGGACACCGGCGGCATCTTCAGCTGGTACACCAAGTCCAACCAGTACTCCCGCACCAAGCTCAACGCGGACCTGGAGAACCTGCGGTCCTTCTACCTGCAGCGCGGCTACATGGAATTCACCATCGACAGCACCCAGGTCGCGCTGTCGCCGGACAAGAAGGACGTGTCCATCATCGTCAACATCACCGAAGGCGAGCGCTTCGTGGTGAGCGGCGTGAAGATGGAAGGCAATTTCCTGGGCAAGGAAGACGAGTTCAAGGCCCTGGTGTCCATCAAGCCGGGCCAGCCCTACAACATTGACGACGTCACCCGGACCACCAAGGCCTTCACCGACTACTTCGGCAACTTCGGCTACGCCTTCGCTCAGGTGCAGGCCCGCCCGGAGGTCGACCGCGCCAATGGCCGCGTGCAGCTGGTGGTCCAGGCTGAACCCAGCCGCCGCGCCTATGTGCGCCGCATCAACATCGCCGGCAACAACCGCACCCGTGACGAAGTCATCCGGCGCGAATTCCGGCAGCTCGAGGCCAGCTGGTACGACGGCGACCGCATCCGCCGCTCCCGCGACCGGGTGGACCGACTGGGCTACTTCAAGAGCGTGGCGATCGAGACCCAGGAGGTGCCCGGCGCGCCGGATCAGGTCGACCTGTTGCTCACCGTCGAGGAAAAGCCCACCGGCGCGATCCAGTTCACTGCCGGCTTTTCCTCCGCCGAAAAGATCACCCTGGGCCTGGGTGTCACCCAGGACAACGCCTTCGGCTCGGGCAAGTTCCTGTCGTTCAACCTGAACACCAGCAAGTACAACCGGGTGTTCTCGATCAACACCACCGACCCGTACTACACGGCGGATGGCGTCTCCCGCACCTGGGAGCTCTACCACCGAGACGTCCGGCCCTACCAGGACCAGGGCGGCAACTACCGTATCGTCACCTCCGGCGGCAGCCTGCGCTTCGGCGTGCCCTTCACCGAGGTCGATACGGTTTATTTCGGTGCGGGTGTGGAGCAGAACAATATCGTGACCGGCGCCGCCATCCCCGCCGCCTACCTGATCTACGCCCGCGATGTGGGCTACAAGAGCACGCTCGTCCCCTTCACCTTAGGCTGGTACCGCGATGATCGGGACAGCGCCCTGGTGCCCTCCCGCGGTCGCCTGCAGCGCGTGAACGGCGAGATCAGCCCGGCCGGTGACGCGAAGTACTTCCGCGGCAGCTATCAATTGCAGCAGTACGTTCCGCTGGACCGCCAGTTCACCCTGGCCTTCAACTCCGACTTCGGCTGGGGCCAGGCCATCGGGGACTCCTCCTACCCGGTCTTCAAGAACTTCACCGGGGGCGGCCTGGGCTCGGTCCGCGGCTTCGGCTCCGGCACCCTGGGCCCGCGCGACGTGACCGGTGCCATCGTCGGCGGCACCCGGAAGCTGGCGCTCAACGGCGAACTGCTGGGTCCCATGCCGGGGATGGGGAATGACCGCAGCGTGCGCCTGTACGGCTTCTTCGACATGGGCAACGTCTACGGCGCAGACGAGCGCTTCGACCTGTCCCAGCTGCGCGCGTCCGCCGGTGCCGGCCTGTCCTGGATTTCGCCCATCGGTCCGCTGCGCTTCGCCTACACCCACCCGGTGCGCAAGTTCCCGGGCGATAGAATCGAAAAATTCCAATTCCAGATCGGAACCTCCTTCTAATGAAGCAAATCCTCGTTCGCTGGGCCCTCGGCCTGTTCGCCGCCCTGGCGCTCACCGCCCCCGCCCTGGCCCAGGACTTCCGCATCGGCTTCGTCAACACCGACCGCGTCCTGCGTGAGGCCGGCGCTTCCAAGGCTGCCCAGACCCGCCTGGAGCAGGAGTTCTCCAAGCGCGAGAAGGAAATGAACGACCTGGCCGCGACCCTCAAGGCCGCTTCCGACAAGTTCGAGCGCGACGCGCCCACTCTGTCCGAGAGCCAGCGCCAGCAGCGCCAGCGCCAGCTGGCCGACCAGGACCGCGAACTCCAACGCAAGCGCCGCGAGTTCCAGGAGGACCTGGCCGCCC
>JACCDY011001712.1_pt1 | contig 47828 bp, 60 predicted proteins | sample 7446391 | NCBI WGS metagenome assembly JACCDY01 (sample SAMN15323451, study PRJNA562643) | freshwater metagenome | isolation source: river surface water | place: USA:Blue River Watershed | collected 2017-08-18
CGAATCCAACCACCACTTCGATGCTTGCCTACCCCGCCACATTCTTCGCATAGCATATTAGTCATGCTTTCAGCAAGCCACGCGGCACCGTGTATAAAATCATCCCCACCGTCATAATAAAAACGAAGTGTGCCAAACTTTTCTTTTACCTGTTGAACAATTACCTGCGGGCAATCTTCGCCTTGTTTCTGCTTGTGATCAATATGATTTTGAATAACCGCAGACAGTTGTTCTATCAGCGGCCACCAACCTTTGCCAATAGCGAATCCGCCGTATTTTTCTCCGTACATTTTTGGAAAACGTTCTTCCATACGTTTGCTAAAAACTTCGTACTCGTCTAACTCTTGACTCATTTTATCCCCAGATTGATTGATAGACACCGTGTAGGAAAATTCCTACACCTATAAAAAACAGCATAGGCTGAATAATTGCAAAAATTAGAAATGCTTCAACGTCACGTGCTTTCATTGTACTGCCTTTACATAGTTCAACCTAGTTACAGAATTTTCATACTTCCAATGCTTATTGTGGTCTTTGACTTTTGCCTTAACCACAACAGCTGGTCCAAGTTTGAGTTCGTATTTGCTCATCCAAGAAACCATTTTGTTATTGATTATAGCATCAATATTAAAAGCATCAAAGTTTTTTGAGCGTTGACAGGTTAGGATTTCACAGTCCAAATCTGTAAGATTTTCTCCAATATCACCTAAGTAAGTATCGTCCGCTACTTTAATTCTTTTTTCAAGCTGATTGCGACCGTAGTCTCGTTTGTAAACACTGGGCAAACAGGCAATAAACCCGAAACGGTTATCAGGAATCTCTTCTGAATTAAGTAGGGCATTGACTTCGGTTTGGAACTCGTTATCTCCTTGAACTGCCGAAAACATCAGTCTACGAAAATACTTTTTAATCTCTTCAGCTAAGTCTGCGTCCTCTTGTTTGGTGCAGAGTAAAGGAGGTTTGAGCCCGTCGTCACTGGGAGTAAAACTAACGGCTCCTAGTGTAAGCATGATCAGCAGTTTATTATCCCATTTGTAGGACATTAGCCTGTTGTCATCGGAATAAATGGGAGTTGTTTGTTTAACGTAGTCGTTATTGATACGCTGTGCTGCACAGGCCAGTTCAAGCACCGTCTGCAAAGGGTAATTCATATCGCTCTCTGTGTAAGTTGTATTGTCTGTATTTTACTGGAAAATGTAGTCAGTGTCAATCTTTTTCAAACGAACATATATTTTTTTGGCTAGTTTTCTTAAAATGGGACTAATCGGGCGTTCAAAATGGCTAACATAGGCATGTAAGTTTGGACTGGCAAACTCGCCATTAATTTTCATTCTTGCCAAAGTAGTAAATTTTGGCATATATCGAAGGGCACGATGCTTGCCCAATGTGCGGCACAGTTCGATGGCTATACTAAATGCGTAAGCATCTAGTTCGTCGGGGTCTTGTAAGTATTCTCTGTAATGGCCACTGGCGTCATGGTGATCCCAGTATTGTTCAAAGTTGCGTTTTCTGCTTTGACGCTGATGCTTTTTTTCGTGTACGACTGCATCGTACACTTGTATAAGAAACCCTTTGATCTGTTGCGAATCCCACGACTGTTCTTTATCGAAGTTGTTATTGACATATACTTCGATTGGGATGTCTAGGTTTCGATCGTCAAACGCATCGTAATATGCATGGACATAGAACTCTGTCGAGTCTAAATTCTTATCCTTTTTACTGCGAATAGACAGTTCGATATCGTGTATTTTAAATTCTTTGCGTAGAGCTTTTAGAACTTGTGGAAACGTAGAACCAGCCTTATTGTTTGCTTCAACTTTATTACATACCAAGCAAACTGTTTCCATCACTGAGTTCATATTATAGCCTATAAGTTACTCTACCTTTTGTTAGATCATATGGGCTTACTTCAATTTTAACTTTGTCGCCCAAAATAATTCTAATCTTATGCTGTTTTAGTTTCCCTCCCATGTAGCAAAGTATAATTTGATTCATGTTATCAACTTTTACTCTGAACATGTTGCCGGGTAGTACTTCGTCAACTGTGCCTGTGAGTTCTAAAATATCGTCTTTAGCCATTCTTAGTTACTACGATTTTACCGTCCTCTAGTTTAATATCCAAAATGTCTCCTTCTTTCCATCCAGTTAGCTTAAGAACTTCTGGTGGAAATTTCATTTTTACATTTTCAGGATCTCCAGGAATTTCCTCAAAAATGTCTTCCGCTGTAAAAATAAACTTTTCGTTTTCTTGTTCCATGGTATATTTATTTTGCTAAATCTTCATCTTTGTAAGGTACTGGCATCCAACCAAGTTTTCGAAAATCTTGTTCAATTTCTTCTGTTACTTCACTCTCTGGAACGTAACCAGTGCTCTTACGCCATTCGTCTGGATCAGTATCGTACTCAGCAACACCGCCCATACCAGAGCAGTACCAGTCAATGTAGTCACCTTCCTGACGCATATCTGCAACTATACCTCCAGCGTACCGCCAAGAGCAAGACCAATATTGTTCAGAAAGTATAGGCCATGTATCTACCTTGCACCATTGCATATTACATAATGCGGCATAGATATTTTGAGCATATGACTTACTTGTCCGCGCCTTCTCTAAAATCCAATCGGTAGTCAAGAGATCATATTCGAGGTTATTCTTTCTACTTTCTGGGTCGTCAAATTTGTGATTGTGTTCGTCGAGTATCTTTTCAAAGAAGTCCAGATAAACTTCATTTACAGGCTCGCCTTTTTCTTCCATGCGTTGAATATACCCTTCTTTTTGAAAAGTATGACGCTCAGGGCTTTTGCTTACTTTAGTCATTAATGAAAGTCTCCGCGGAAACAATGCAGAGCTTCGTGACCAAGGTTATGAATTGACGCCATCTTTGGTGTCATAATTACACACTCTTTACCTTGCCAAAACGAGCAGGCCTGCACATTAAACCTAAACACTTTGCCGCCACGTTTAACATTTTCGTCACTACAGGCTTTATTAATGTCTGCAGCCACGACCCAACGCAGTCTCACATCCATAGTTTCATTCTGAGTTACATCAAATTTAGTTTCAGGGTTTTCCCAACCCCTAAAAGTCATCACTCCAGTGTGCTTTTCTTCAGGATGCCAAACGCCTGCGATAACCGCAGAAACTACAGCAAGTGATACAATAACAAGTGCCTTTTTCATATATGCCTCTGTGTGTAATTAATCTGGTGTAGACGGTAGGATTCGAACCTACAAAGCCGCCATATTGGCTGGGCCCAGGCCCCCTGTGGCCGTTCGTTACACCACAGGGGAGGTCTACCAATTCCACTCACGTCTACATGCATAGTATATATTCGATTTTGAATAAAGTCAACTTATTTTGGTACCCGCATAAACTACTGTTAAATACACCCGATGAGCTTTAACCAAATACCATTTGACCAAATTGTCCGTTTTGGACAACAGACCATGTTAGATAGACCGTTGTTTTCAGTTAGCTGGATACTAGGTCGCTTTTGTAACTATAAATGTAGTTACTGTTGGCCTTATGCTAGAAGTGATCAACGAGACCATCAATCATTAGATGTTTATAAGCATACAGTCGATGAAATAAAACGTCAAGCTCGATTAAATGGTTTTACAGAATTCCACTGGAGTTTTAGTGGCGGCGAACCAACCGCTTATAAAGACCTGCTTCAACTAACCAAACATCTTGAAACAGATACTGTCAGTCCGTATCAAAGTATTCATATGACAACTAACTTGAGTCCTGGTAGCAAGTGGTGGAAAAATTGGGCAGATATAACCAACACTCTACAGCGTAGAAGTATTACTGCCAGTTACCACGAAGAGTTTGCCAAAGAACAAGAATTTGGCGACAAGTGTCTACAGTTAATTTATGAAAATGTCTATGTGACAGTTAATCAAGTTATGGTACCTGGCAGGTTTTACGAATTATACGAACGTATGGCTAGACTAAATGCTCGAGGAATTAACGTAACTTTAAAACCCCAAAGTGATTTAACCGCCAGCAGTATTGTCGACGGATATACAGAAGAAATGATTACACTGATGAGAGAAGGTTTCCCGCAGAAATCACAAGGCGAGGAAGTTTTTCAAATTAGGTTAAATGATGGCGAGAAGGATTATTATTTTGACCAAGCTGAACGTTTCAACGCATTTGGCTTTAATAAGTTTACCAATTGGAATTGTAATTCTGGATATCAGAGTGTTATAATTAGAGGTAATGAGGTCAAAAGGAGCTATAGTTGTCACGATGTTCCTTTAGGCACTCTTGAACATTTTGAACTATTTAAGGAACCTAAAGTCTGTATTACACCCTCTTGCGTTAGTTCAGCAGACAGTAAGATACCAAAATGCAAATAGATACTGAACATTTACATCACTGGATACAAGCCATAAGAAATAGCAAAGATCCTATGCGCACTATGGACGCATTTTGGCGAGGACAAATAGTCAGTAAAGAATGGCTTATAGAAGAACTCAACCGAGTAAGAGCATACACAGTGGATCACCCAACAGTGGATATTCATGGTGGGTGGGTTGGAGTATTGGCCAGTATGCTTTTTCAAACTAACCTGTACCTAAAGTCTATCAAAAGTGTAGACATAGATCCTGATTGTGAAGAAATTGCCAACAGGATGAACCAGATAGAGTTAGAACAAGGAAAGTTTAGAGCAGTTACCGCAGACATGTGCAGGTTAAGAAGCGATGCAGATATTGTTATAAACACAAGTTGCGAACACATAAGCCAAGAAGAATATGATTTGTGGTTGTCAGGCCTACCACATAATAGTTTGATTATTTTACAGAGCAATAACTATCAAATACCAGAGCATGTAAGACCAGCGAAAGATATTGATGAATTTAAAAAGCAATCAGACTTAACTTATGTTCTTTATGCAGGAGAATTAGATTTGCCCCTGTATAAACGATTTATGATTATAGGTAAAAAATGACAGTTGATTGTTTGTACACTAATGGCGATAGTTGGACTTACGGAGAATTTTTAAACGAATCCACAAGAGCTAAACAATGCTGGCCTAGTGTAGTAGCAGAACAACTAGGATTAGAACTTATTAACGATGCTCGCGGTGGCAGTTGTAACCAACGAATTATCAGAACTTCTGTGTCTTCTTTACAGTCCTTAATCAACCAAGGACGAAAACCCTTAGTAGTTTTATGTTGGTCATTTCCCCACCGATACGAAATGTGCAAACTAGACACAAACGAGTGGGTTAGGTTTTCAGGAACAGGTAATGATGCCGATGAGCAACTGGCAGAACTAATTACAAGTAGGTACAACAGTGATGTTGGAAATATGGAGATATTTGCCACCCAGTCGCTGTTAGTGCAATCTTTTCTAAAAGAGAAACAACTGCCTTATCTATTAGTTCCTACGTTCAGGATAGAGTTTGAGCTACTACCAAAAGCATTACTTGAAAATTTAAGTGCAGGAATAGATTTTAATTATTTTATGCACGATTTCAGTTTAAGGTCTTACTTGAATTCGTTTAACGATGTAGACTGGGTAAAGGATCATCCTGGTCCAGAAGGGCATAAAATATTGGCAGATTTTATGTTAACTCATATAAAAAGAAGAAATCTGTGTACCCGGTAACTGCAATTCACATAGAGCTAACTGACAAGTGTCAAGCCGCATGTCCAATGTGTGCTAGGAATCATAACGGCGGAACAGAACGTCCGTTTATTAAAAATGTAGAAATTTCTTTTAAAGATTTTAAAAGTTGGTTCCCTGTTTCATTTTTATCAAACATAAACAATTTTTACAGTTGTGGCAACTACGGTGATCCTGCATTCGCTACAGACTGTTTTGAAATCTACGAGTATGTACGCAACGCAAGTCCAAATGCAAGGCTTGCGATTCATACTAATGGTAGTTTGCGCAAGCCAAGTTGGTGGAAAGATCTTGCCACTGTTATGGGCAAAAACGGTGAAGTAATATTTGCTGTAGATGGCTTTAAAGGTAAACACGAATTATATCGACGAAACACTGACTTTGATAAAATTATTGAAAACATCAAGGCGTATGTAAATGCAGGCGGTGTGGCCAAAGTTGACAGTCTAGTATTCAAACATAACGAGCACGAAGTTCATATGCTCGAAGAGTTTTTGTTGAGTATTGGTGTAACTAGTGTAAATTTTAAAAGCACTAAACGGTTTTACAATATGAAGTCGTTTCCAGTATTTGATCGTAAAGACCAACATGTATATGATTTGTTACCCGCAGAAACTGATCAATTTAAACAAGAAGTAAAAATACCTTTAGAAAGTCTACTGAATAAAAAATTTATTGATAATGTAGTTGAGCAATCGGTTATAACTCCGCAATGCGTTATTAAAAATGAAGTGTATGTTGATCCCCACGGTAACATTCTTCCTTGTTGTTATATCGGAAGTGATTACTTAGAAGAACCGCTTGAAGAAAAAATGGTCATACATACTCTTAGAAATTTAACTGTAAATAATTCTAAAGAAATGATGAATGCAGTTGGTGTTCCAAACCTACACAACGGAAACATCGAACAGCTTCTATCTCAGCCAGGACTATGGGACGATTTAGAAAAGTATTGGCAAGGCAAAAATAAGTGTATGACCTGCGTTAAATCTTGTTCGGGTCAATTATACGATCTCTAAATTCGAGTAACCCTACTGCTTTAAACAGCCTTGCATACCAATAGGCCATATCAAATTCATACCAGCGACACCTAAGGTTATGTGACCTTGGATCTACGTGATGGTTGCTGTGCAATTCTTCCCCGCATAAGTAGATGCCAACTGGAATTAGGTTTAAAGATCTGTCTGGAAATTTATGTTCAGTATGCCTGTAAATTCCTAGCTTGTGTGGAATCCATGTAGCAAACATTGGCATCATAAATTTAGCAGTAAACACCAACAGTATAGGAGCCATTAAGATTCCTAACCATCCAAAAAGTAAACCGTAAATACCAACAACTAAAACGCAACCATAAAATCGGCGACCTCTTGTATAAACATTTCGTTGCATCCAGTCATCAAATATTGGAACATCCTTTGCATACTCGGCTAGTTGTTCGTTTGTAACACGGTTGTAATAAGGATTATATCTTTGATCCAACAATGCTATGAACGGCAGTAAATGCGGACTGTGACTGTCTTCATCAGTGTCACTATGTTTATGATGCATCCTATGTGTACCGGCACTAATCTGTAACCAATTGGGAAAAGTTCCCCAGCTTAGTGTGTAGATAATAAACCTGCATACATGGTTCATAGTTGGAGAAAATGTAAAGCAACCGTGTGCCCAGCCGCGATGAATCCATATAGCATATACTACTACTAAAATATGAAAATGCAACAAGTAGAAAAACAAAATATCAATCATAAGTTACTTTATATTCGTCAGTTATCAAAGACCTAAATTCTTCTATTAAATGACTTGCTAATTTAAATGAAACTTTAGTATTGTCGTAACTAAAATTGTCAATTACACCTTCTTTATTTTTTCTGTTTAACCACGGACTCAAGAGGTTATCAAATTTGTATCTAAAATCGTATTGCTCATACGCCGGCATAATTGTAACTGCGGTCATGCTATCAAATTGCGAATGTGTTAATAGTTGCCTTACTACTAGTTGTTCTCTGTCTACTGATCCATAGTTACTTGCGGTATGTATTTTTCCAGCATTCATTAAGTGCCAGTGTCCATTAACTCGTTGATTGAACATCTGTTGGTCTTCTAAGTCTATCAAGTATGCATGATGCCCTGACAAATTTAAATGAAAGCGGTCGTCGATATCTGCATGAGCCATATAGCTTTCACTTGGTTTTAAAGTAATGACTCTTGCTTCTCCTTTATCAAACGGAAGTGTGTTAAGAATTGTTTCCCATACAGTGCCTCTGTACTCGTCTTTAATTTCCCAAGGATCGTAGAAGAAATCACCTGTAGGACGATTCAATGATACTCTCCAGTCTTTGCTAGGATTTTCTGCTAGTGCCTGTGCAATAAGAGATTTATCACATGTCCACGGTGTGTTTGAAATCATAGTAGATGTCCCAACTCTGGAAAAACAGTTTTAAAATTTGTTCCTCGCTGTTTGTCCATGGTAGCAATATATTCTTTAAAGTCTGGAAGTAAGTTGGTATGATCTTCAGCATCCATCCAATCTAGTATACCTTCCCACCTTTGCCATCCGTACGGATTAACTGTCCAGAATTCGTCGTCTTGAGTATAATTGTTCCACAACCATTCTTTGAGATCTGCAAACAAACGCCTCACTTCTTGTTTATCTTCTTTAGGGAGAACACGTAAGCTGAGCCAAGTAGGAATCCACAATAAGTGTACTCCGCAAAGACCACCGCCAGCTGTCTGTCCAGCAGCATTCTTGTCAAAGTTTAGTTTTTTAAATCCGCTTGTTACCTTCCATTTGATAAAATCTGGAATATGCTTGATATTTAAAATCTGTACGGCAAGTGCAATGTTAGTTTGTATTCTATCGCTTGTTTGTTCTAAGCGCCATAGATTCTTTTCCACAGTTGCAAAATCTGTTGGGTAACGAATGTAGCCAACACGATTGCCTAGTCCGTCTAAACTAATACCTACTTTGACCTTTTTAAACTGTTCCCAGATTTCAATAATTTCATCGTTAACTAAAATGCCATTTGTATTGTAGCGTAGGCTAATCTTATCAGCGTAGCCACGTTTGATAATTTCTAGTAAGAACATTTTGTGTTCTTTGATTAATAGAGGTTCACCGCCAGCAAAGTACAGTTGTTTAATATTAGGAATTTGATCATATATCTGTTCCCAGAATTCAGGATTCTCGTGCCAGTAGTTATTAAACTCGCTGGCAGACCAATCCATCTGTTTTTTAATCAACGGGCTTTGAAATATTGGAAAGACTTTCTTATGTTCAGGTACCCACATGCTACTGTCATGCGGGCTACACATTATACATTTTAAATTACAGGTGTGTCCTAAACGTAAGTCAAGATACTGTAGTTTGTGAGGAACAGATCCATCTTCCTGAGTTTCGCGTATTAGTTCTTCGATGTCTAATTGTTCATGAAGATACCATGTGCCAGTTTCCCAAATGCGCTTACTGCTTATACCCTGTTGTTCTTCTTCATAACATTTTAGACAACTAGCAGGAACTTCTCCTGCCAGCATTGTTTTGCGAACACTTTTCATGTAGTCGTTATTGAACGCTTCAGTTGGCAAGTTATGTGCAAAGTTAGCCGGTTTACCATCTTCCATTTTAACTAGCCCTACTGTATAATCGCCACTGTCGGCACCGCTGGCATTGGCAACGCAACAGATTCGCATGTCACCGTTTGGTCTGGTTGCCAAATGAATCCAAGGCAATACACAAAAACTTGGGCTACCTGTTACATCTGTAATTTGGCGTTGCCATTTTCCTAGCTGTGTGTCTTCTGGTTGTAACCAAAATACTTTGTTTGAATCGTCCATAAAAATATTTATGTACGCACTTTATAGGTTAAATATTTCATGAACAAGTACAAAGTTGCGTTAGAATACTCTGCTGAATATCTCGAGGTCGAACGCCCTAGCCCGCTTACCGATAACCAAATTGAAAAAACTATACAGGACGTTCTGTCTGGTAATTTAGATGCGGACATTACTGATAGTGTTTACACTAATTTCAAGGAAGAAGCTGCTAATTGGATTTTTGGTTCTAAGTTAAATCAGCTATCGGGAATCACAGGTAGACTTGATATTATAAATGGCTGTACTCAATTTATAGATAACATCTATATGCAGGGGCCTGTACAAGTTTTACGTGGTGATTACAAGTATCACGAAAGGTTAGGATTAGCGTATGTTAAAGATGTGGGCTCGCTAATTCCAGGAATTCCTTTAATTATAGCCATGCCCTTTCCTAGGATAGGTGCTCCACATCAAGACATGGAGGAAATAATTGAAGAATCTCGACTTAAAAATATTCATGTTCATATTGACGGTGCTTGGATTACCTGCTGTCGCGATATCAGGTTTGATTTTAGCGATCCAGTTATACAATCAGTTGGTATCAGCCTTAGTAAAGGTCTTGGTCTAGGCTGGAATAGGATAGGTCTACGCTGGACTAGACAATCGCAAGCCGATAGTGTTACAATAATGAATGACTTTAGAATGAACAACAGAGCTCTGTCAATGATAGGATTGCATTTTGTTAGAAACTTTTCCAGCGACTATTTGTGGAATACACACGGAAACAGGTACTATCAAGTCTGTAATGACTTTGGGTTAGAACCAACTAACAGCATTTACCTAGCATTAAGAAACGGACAACCTGTAGGTGTAAGCCCATTGATTAGGTATTTAGAAAATGAACATTGATGGAATAGAAATACCTTTTGATGCCAATTGGGACTTTGCTGTCAGTGTTAGTGGCGGAGCAGATTCTGCTCTATTGGCTTATTTACTGTGTAGTCAGGCAAATGAGCAACAGACTATACATATTATCAATCATGTGCGTATGTGGAAAACTCGCCCATGGCAACAACATGATGCCGTAAAAGTTTATGAATACCTTTTAGAAAAATTTCCAAAACTAACTTTTGTATTTCATAAAAACTTTATTGCTCCAGAGCTTGAGTACGGAAATATAGGCCCAACACTAACTGATGAATACGGTAAAAAGGTTTCTGGTGATAACATTCAACAACGTGCCTATGCTGAATTTATATGTTACAGTTATAAATTAGATGCATACTATAATGCTGTTACACGAAATCCAGTACAGACAGACTTTAGCGGAATGAAAGAACGAGATTTAGAAAAAACTGATAGCAATAAACACCTTGAGTACATGATACACATGGGCAAGGTCGCTAGTCATCCTTTTAGGTTTGTAGATAAATCTTGGGTATTAAAACAGTATAAAAAATTAGACATTATGGATCTGTTCAACATCACACGCAGTTGCGAAGGTGAGTTCGATGGATTAAATTATCAAACATATATTCCTGGGCAAGCTGTACCAACATGCGGAACTTGCTTTTGGTGTAAAGAAAGAGAGTGGGCAATTGGACAATCTTAATCCTCCAACATTTTGTATGCATCCTTTTACAGGACTAGCAACTAGAGAAGATGGTGCAGTATGTGTATGTTGCCGTAGCCATCCTATTGGGTTTATACAAAATGAGACCTTAGAAGAAATATGGAACGGTGAGAACATGAAGCGCATACGTAAACAAGTTCTTACAGGTTATCGTCCTCCTGAATGTGAGCCCTGTTTTAGTTTAGAAGACCAAGGTGTTGAAAGTTTGCGACTGCGCCATGTAAGGGGAAAAATACCAGAAGCTAGAATAAAGTTGTATCCAACGGCAGTTAGTAAAATGAATTCAGCATACGAAATGCCGTTTGAAATTCCTACCATGGAATTAAAATTAAACAACCTCTGCAACTTAAAATGCCGCATGTGCCATCCAATGGACAGCACAAGTTGGAATGACTGGAGTGAAGTAAAAGAGTTTTACAAAAAAGAACAAAACATAATGTATGCTCTTGTTGAAGAAAACAATTTAGAGGAAAAACCTCATTTAGATAAATTTCAAGACAACTCAGAGTGGTGGGCCAGTTTAGAAAAATTACTACCTCATTTTCGTCGTGTAGAATTTGCCGGTGGTGAGCCATTAATGGACCCACAGCATTATCGCATACTGGATATGCTTGCACCGTATGGTGATCAAATTGAAATTAAGTACGCTACTAATTTAAGTATGCTAGGAAAAAGTAATCGTACAGTTTGGCAGTATTGGCCCAAGTTTAAAAGTGTTGCTGTTAACGTAAGCATAGATGGCATTGGTGCTAGTTACGAATATGTTAGGGGAAATGCATCTTGGTCTGAATTAATTAACAATATAAAACAAATACAGACCATTCCTAATATTAGTCGTATAGTAGGAGCAGTAACAGTTCAAGTAAGCAATGTTTTAATACTTGATAAAATGATCGAATATTTTTTAAACGATCTTGGAATCGTATTTCACTCACATCGTGTAGAATATCCCAAAGTGCTATCAGCACAAGTACTGCCAAAAGAATTAAAAGATCTGGCGATTAAAAGATTAGAAGAAGTTAGTAAGCATATTAAAGATTATAAATTAGTCCAACAACATCCTCAATTATTAGAATATACATTAGGACAGATACAGGACAACATTAACTATCTACAAGCCAGAGATCAAAGCGACAAATGGAAAGACTGTGTAGAGTTTAATCGTAGACTTGATAAGACTAGAGATCAGTGCTTTGACGCTATTACTCCAGAGTTTAAACCTTATGTATAAAGTTAGCAGTCGATGGCTTCATCAAGATAGTATCAAGGTAGAATGGAATCTTGGCAAAAGGTGTAACTACGATTGTAGTTATTGTCCGTCAGCAATACATGACAACACTAGTCCGCATACCGATATTGAAATACTTAAACAGGCTATAGATAAATTATCCACATTGGGCAAGCCAATACGTTTAAGTTTTACAGGGGGAGAACCCTGTGTTCATCCTAAGTTTCAAGAACTAGTACAGTATGCTAGATTTAAAAATATTCATTGGATTAGTGTAACAACTAATGGAACTCGTCCTTTCGAGTTTTATAGAATACTGCCAGTTGATCAGTATGTGTTTAGTATTCATTTTGAATATGACTGGATGCGTGTAATAGATACTATACGTAAATTAGCAGACACTACAAAAATAAAACTGATAGGGCAAATAATGGCCCATCATGACCATATGACCCATGTACGTATAGTAAGACAAATACTGAACAACGAAAGCATTCCTAGTACAGTAAGACGAATCCGTTGGACAGAAGGCGATCACGATTTGTTTGATGATATGCGCTATCATCCAGATGACCTAAATTGGATCAAAGAACAAGATGCTACTATACAGGGAAACTGTATTATTGATGATAAAGAAGTCATCCATTCTAACGACGTAATTAAGTTACATTTAAACAAATACAAAGGATGGAGTTGTAATGCTGGCATTGAAAGCCTGATGATAAACTGGGACGGTGAAGTATATCGAGCTACTTGTCGAGTAGGAGATAGTCTAGGAAATATATACCAAGAAACATTTATACCAACAGAAGACCCAGTTATATGTACAAGAAACTTTTGTACATGTTCTTCTGATATCCCTATTACGAAGCTTTCTTCTTCGTTAGATTAATTTCGGCTACACAGTAACAGCCAAGTTGCCTACAAGTAACTGGTTTAATTTCTGGTTTAAAATTTTCAACAAAGTTTTCGTCGTAGATATTGTAGTAGAAATCTTTGCCATACAGTTTCTGTAAACACGTTCCAGTAACTGATCCGTCAAGCGGTATAAAGATGCTGTCGACTCCTAAATTACATTCCCAACCATTGAAGTGATTCCAATTATTCAACGTCATTACATGATTGGTTAGATTCTTTTTCTTACCGTCAGGAAATACTGCTTTTGGTTCTTTTTGATAAATGAAAGCCTTAAACATGTTTCTGATTAAGTAAAAAGGATTACCATATCTAACACGAGTATTTTCTTCGATCCACGTTGACTGCTCTTCGGTATAGACAATTGGATACGTACTATTGCTTTCGAGTTTTTGTAAATTTATTGCCCAGCGGCGTTTGCTTCGCTTTAATTTGTCTACTATGTCAACGCACTTGTCCCATGCCTTAGGATCCATCATAACCAACACAGTAACTACTACATTCAGGTCATATAAAGTGTCTGCTACATTGATAAAATGTTCTAAATCGACGTCAGCATGATGACAACTTAATTGAACATGATCGTACAGATGTGCGCTTTCTTTCCACCACCTTAGTGTGCGAGAACCGTTGCTGACCACCATAATTGATACATTGTGTCTAGATTTGATAGCTGAACAAAACTCAGGCAAGTTTGACCACATGCTGGGTTCACCGCCTACTAGTTGTACATCAAATCTCTTTTTGTTTGTAGTTGCCTTATAGTGATCAAATAGATGGTTAAAGTTGTTGGCAATTAACTGCCAGTCTTTACGAAACTTAACAGTTCCTTCGTTAGATCCGTCAAAACAATAAACACATTTATAGTTACAAACATTTGACACCATGTAACAAACACGAAGTACGTCTTTGTAGTTTGTTATCAATTCAATTGGTTTTTCTGTCGGTACGTATGACATCTATAATTCTTCCCATTAAATCCCACTCCCACCATTTTTCGCCTGCTCGGTAGTTCTGTGGGTTAGCATGATGATTGTTGTGCCAACCATCGCCCATGCTAAAAATATTTGCAATCCAACTATTTGTACTTAGGTCTCTAGTTTCGTAAGTTCTATATCCATGTACATGTCCTAATACATTTACTATTCCTACTAATAATATTGTTCCAGTCATAGGCAATGCATAGGCAAATAATACTAAAACCGGATCTATTAAAAATAAAATAATAATGTAGGAAATTAATAATTTAAAATAATTGTCAAAAATAAATTTATGTACTGGATTCCGCATCAAGTCTTTTACCAGTAAGGGTGTTAATTTGTGCATCTTCCATCCGTACCCTAACCAAACTTGTAAACCTCTAATAAAAGAAAATTTTCTATTGATGTTAGGACTATGCGGGTCCAAGTCAGTATCTGTTTTAGCGTGGTGTATTCTATGAGTACTCACCCAAGACATTGTTGGGCCAACAGTAGAAATCACACTAAGCAATGATAAAATATTTTCTGTAAATCGCGTAACTTTAAAACTTCTATGACTCAACAGTCTATGTAAAGTTAATACTTGGCTCACAGGCCCTATAAGGAACCAAACAACAAGAGATACTAATAATAGATAGTACTGTTCAGTAGTCAATACGAACCAAATTGCAAACATAGTTCCAATGTGTCCGGCAATTTGAAAAAGTCTAATTTTTAAATTTAAATTCATATTCCAGGCTCCAGCTGTAACCACTCTTCGTGTGTAATTAATTTAGGGTTCCAATCTCTAGTGATAACACCGGGAACCTTTTCGTGATAAACAAAATTTTGCCAACACTTTTGCACATTCCAAGGAGCAGTTTGTATATAACCGTTTCCGTTTATATAATTGCCTTCGCTGGCAATCTCCATGTGTTTAATAAAAACTCTTTCCCACCAACCTTTGCTAGATTTCTTATCTCTATTTTGCATGGTAAGAATATACCCATCAAACGTATTTACTGCCTCTAGTGCTTTCATTAAACTGTAGGTAACTCTAAACCCGTCAGTCATGTCTCGCGGAGTCATTCTAAATTCTGGAAAAGTAAATCCCCTGTGTACTATGTTTGCAACATTAGGCGGATATCTTTCATCGTGATACACGCCTCCCATGACCATAGGCTTGCCTGTGCTTGTTTGATAAACAACTCCAAACCCTTTGTGTTTTTCTATAACAAGACGTTCTTTAGTATAATTTTCACCTAGCCAATTTCCTTCAGCAAGAACGATGTTTCGTACTTCTTCGAACTCTGCACAGCTTTCGTAATAGATCTTTATGTGTGTGTTTGTTAAATTATATCTATTCATTATTTCAACTCAACGATACGCGATGTTATACTTTCGAGATTCTCTGGAGTTATGTTAAAGGCAGTTTTTGCTCGTTCTATAGTGTAAGGTGTTAGTTTAAACTCAAACGCAATGTTTGTAAATCTTGGATTCTTCAACCAAAAGTCGATAACATCTATAACTTCAGAATACTTTATTAATACATCTCCGTTTACTGCATCCTCTAGCATAGATATTTGAATGTGTAAAATTCTTGTATCAGGTGACAAACTAAGCTCTTGGCATCGCCGTGCTAAGTTTGCTTTATGTCTGCTATAGTCAGATTGTAATTGCTGTTCAAATTGACCCGCTATGCTACCAAGTACAATTTGTTTAACTTGTCTTTTTATTTTATTCAATAATTCTAATTGTGCAAAGTCTACATTTGCATTATTGATAAACAAGTCTGAATTATTGGCAATTTCGATAACTTTATCTAAATCGGTACGCAGGTCATATCCTGTGCTTCTGCTTAGTCCGATAACTTCCCAGCCTAATGCTTCAAAGTGATCAAACATTGCTTTTCCCAATCCAGTTGTGTGTCCGGTAATCACACATTTCATAAAGCTATCTCCTAGTTAGATATTTACATAATTACAGTATGACCAAAAAATTTCACAGCCTTATCTTCGCAGTTAACCAAATGGTCGACTATCGAATTTCAGGAGCATATCGAATTGCAACCGTGCTTCGAAACGAAGGATGGGACTGTGAAGTTGTGGACTTTGTATCTGCATTTACCTTTGAAGAACTTAAAGAATTAGCCAAAAGCAGAATTACTGGCAATACTAAGATTATTGGGTTTAGTTGTTTTTTCAACGGCTGGCTTCCACATTTAGATGATTTCTGTAAGTGGATCAAAGACACTTACCCGTCTGTCAAAATTGTATTAGGCGGACAAGAAATTTCCAATACAAAGGCAAACAAACAATATGTCGACTGGTGGGTGGACAGTTTTGGCGATATTGCTATACTTGCTTTAGCAAAAAACATTGCAAGTAATGGCCCTGCTGTTAAGTACGACATTGACGAGTACATGCGTTCAGGCAGAAAAATTATCAAAGCCATAAGTATGTATCCAGCATACCCAATGAAAGACTTATCCATTATGTATGAAGATAGAGACTTCATACAACCTTACGAGTTCTTAGGTGTAGAAATTGGAAGAGGCTGCAAGTTTAAATGTGACTTCTGTAATTTTCCTATTCTTGGTGTCAAAGGTGATTACAGTCGTGATGCAGAAAACTTTCAACAAGAAGTGCAGACAATCTATGACAAATGGGGTGTAAGTCATTTCTATTCCCTAGATGAAACATTTAACGACAGTACAGAAAAAATTATTAAATTTGCGGACGCTGTTGAAGGGTTATCTTTCAAACCCTGGTTTGGAGGGTTTATTCGAGGTGACCTGCTTACGTCACGAAAACAAGACTGGGAGCATTTGGCTCGTATGCAGTTCTTTGGACAGTTTCACGGAATTGAAAGTTTAAATTACGAAAGTGCCAAGAGCATTGGCAAGGGCATGAAGACCGAAAGACTGTTAGCAGGACTATTAGAAGCCAAGGACTTTTTTAGAAGCAAAGGCGACTACAGAGGAACTATCAGTTTAATTGCTGGGTTGCAACACGAAACATTAGAGACTTTAGAAAGAGGAGTCCAGTGGCTAGAGGAAAACTGGTCTACAGAAAATGTGATATTGTTTCCTTTAAACATAACTGTTAAGTCATCACACAACCAGTCGTCGTTATCGGAAGATTGGAGCAACAGAGGTTATACTCTTACTAACCGTAGACTAGATCAATTTCCAGAACTAGCAAACTATTTAGAGTGGTTTACTCCAACAGGAGATACAACTCCGTTATTATGGAAAACAGAACATATGGATATTTTCGATGCAGCTAAATTTGCCAGCGACTTTACAAATAATCGTCTGCAAAAGTTTCATCATAATATTTGGAGTCTTGGCCAAATGCACAGAGACTATCGTGTTTCATTGAAAGAAGTCCTGGCTATGAAATACAGTCACGAATACTCCGATGTTGCGATTGCCAATAGAACAAGTTTCGTAAGATCCTATATTGAAAGTAAGTTAAATTTTAGACCTTAACTGTTTTGCTAATTCTGTGTTACTGTTAACACCCGGATGAATTAGATCCCTGCCAACATCTAGTTTAGGAAATTGCTCGTCAGTAAACTCAATGTACTTTATTCCTAAACAGTCTAAAAAGTTTAAAGTAGTTGTTCTTAGCACACTTGAAAAGTGTTCAAAGTAACCAGCGTTGCTGGCGCTAACAAAATTTTGAATTACTTGGTCATTTACAAAGTCGTACTTTGTTGCTTTCTTCACTTCATCGCTAACGATTCCGTTTCTCACAGCGATCCATGCTCCAACTGGTGTTAGCCCATTTTCAAATTTTTGATAGTGTCTGTTTGGTGCAGGCCATTGTATTACCACTAGCTGGGGAATTTTTTTAATATTAGCAAACCACATGCTGAGATTTTCTGCAAGCAAGTCTGCACCACTTCCGGCTAATCCAATATTGTAATAGTCCATGCCTAACTGTTGAGCTAGTTTAAAAGTGAATGTATCTTCTAGTGCTACTCCAACACCTTCAGTTAAGCTGCACCCAGTAAATAGAATAAACTTGTCGTCTAAGTCTTCAAGCTCTTTGCAACGATGACCTAGACTGTTACGTTTATATGTTACAGGTTTAGTTCTGTATTCCCAGTCAGCAGGTTGAGTTTTTAAATGTTCTTCAAAATGGTTTTTACTATCAGCACCAATAAGGCTGAACTCTGGATCAGTGTAACCAGACCCGTAAATTTTATTTTGGTATAATTTAATTAAATGTGTTCCCATAAAACTTTTTGCTGATTAAGTACTTAGTTAAATACTGACATGACATTTTATAACTTGATAGAAGAAATAGACATTGAACACAGTTCCGTATGTAACGCGGCTTGCCCACAATGCACAAGGGAATTCAAACCAGGTGACTATTCTTGGTTTGAACAAACATGGCTTCCAAACGAGTTTTATGAACAACGTATACCTCAAGAAGTGTATGACAACTTAAAAAACATCTACTTTAGTGGCATGGTCGGTGATCCTTGTACCGCACCAAATTTTCTAGAAGTTTGTAAAATTATTAGACGTAAAGCACCACATGTTTATATTACGGTAAGCACCAACGGCGGAATGCGCAGTCCTAAATTTTGGGCAGAACTTGCAGAAATATTTGGGGACAGGGGAACAGTGAAATTTGCTATCGATGGACTAGAAGATACTAATCATATCTATCGAGTCAATGTTAAATGGTCTAATGTTATGGCCAATGTCAAGGCCTACAGAGATGCGGGCGGCAAAGCTGACTGGCAATTTATTGTTTTTAAACACAACGAGCATCAAGTTGAACAAGCAGAAAAGTTTGCTAAGAGTTTAGGGTTTGAACATTTTATTTTTAAACGCAGTAATAAGTTCCTAGTGGACGATTTATTTGGTTTAACAAATCAAGGCAGTAACGGAATTAAAATAGAGCCTCCAGCGCAGGAAGATTATGTGCATCCTTTGATTTTTCAAAAAGACAGAGTTAGTCGTGTTAACGAGGCTTTAAAAATAACTGAGCCTAGTCCAATATCATGTGAAGCACAGCAAAGAAAGACTTGTTATATTTCAGCTGAGGGGTTTTTCTTTCCTTGCGTATACACAGCCACAAGTCTACATCTTTATAAGTTCAAACCCTTACCTGACAAGTTTTTAGAGTTGTGGGAAGAACACGGAGGCGAGAAGATTAATCTTCTTAAAACAGAGTGGTATCAAGTAGTAAACGGAGAGTTTATTAATCAGATTGCCGGCGGATGGAACAAGAGCTACAGCCAAGGCAGGCTATCTGCTTGCGGATTATTTTGTAGTAAATCTAGTGCTAGAATTTTTGATCCTTGTGTAGTAAAGGAAATTGAAAATGTATAATGTTGTTCTATTTGCAGATACCCCGGGCGTTGACTGGTTCAGTCGAGGTTACGGCGCATATAGATTAGCTAGCGAAATACGTAAGGCTGGATATACTGCACTTGTGGTCGATTTTACATGTGCTATGGATCTCCAACTGTTTAAAGATATTATTGACAAGACTGTTTCTAAGGAAACCCTATTGGTTGGTTTTAGTACTACATGGTTTCCATACAGACACGATGCTCGTCCTAACAGTCGTTACAGCGTAGGAACACGAACATTACAAAAACCAGATCCCTGGGATGACTTTAGTACAGATGCACACGAGTGGTATAGGCATAGTCTGAGCTATAGATTTAGCGGAGATGGTATAACAGACTACGTAGATTATATTAGATCTAAAAGTAAAAAAGTAAAAGTTGTTATAGGCGGCGGCAAGAGCTACGAGTATATTACAGAACCTAGTGTTGATAATGTCTTTATTGGTTATAGTGAGAATCAAATGATAGACTATCTCCACAGTCTCAGTGGTTGTGGTCCAAAGCGTTTGTTTAATAAAATTATCAATTACGACGTTAAAGCACAAAATGGAAACTTTGTCTTTAATGAAGCAATTACTGAGTATCAGGACTCAGATGGTGTAACGTCTGAAGAAGTGCTTACCATTGAATTCAGTAGAGGCTGTATTTTTAATTGCAGTTTTTGTAGTTACCCGCATCGAGGGCAAAGTACAAAAGAGTATGTAAAATACAAAGAAGTCATTCGTAAAGAACTGATGGACAACTGGGAACGTTGGGGTGTACACAAGTACCTGATCACAGACGATACGTTTAACGATTACACAGACAAGTTACGTTTAATTAACGAAGTAATACAAACACTTCCATTTAAGCCTACGTTCTGGGCTTACTTACGCATGGATTTGATTTCTGCTAATCCTGAGCAAGCGCAACTAATTAAAGACATTGGTGTTGTGGAAGCATACTGGGGTTTAGAAACTTGGAATGATGCAACAGCCAAAGCAGTTAAAAAAGGCGGAAGTCATAAAAAGAAAATTGAAGGTCTGCGTATTGCTAAAGAGTGCTGGGGAGACAGTTTATACCTTACAGCAGGCATTGTTATTGGCCTGCCTAAAGATACAGTTGAAAGTGTTAAGGCTGTCAGCAACTGGTACGTTGAAGAAGGCCACAAATACATTGACCTGCTTACATTCTGGCCACTAAGTCTGCGAGCCAACACAGACCTTGATCAGTATATGTTCTTATCTGAGATTGAAACCAATCTTAAAAAGTTTGGGTATGATGTTCCTAATGACTTAACTTGGACACGCACTGACGAAGGTGACATTACTACTAAAGAACAGGCCGATGCCTTGATGTTTGAGTGTAATGCTATTGTAAAGGACTACTGGACAATAAAACGTGTTATCTGGGACTACAGCCATTTAGAAAAAATGTGGCCCAGCGAGTCCAGGACTGAAACTGTTTACAATTATATCACAAAACACTATTACCCTAACTTGTTGAAAAACTTAAAGTAGTCTGTCTTTCTAGTAGAGTCGTAAAGTTTTAAAACACGAGCACGCTCTGCTACAACTGAGTCAAAGTCTTCTGTTTGAGAATTCATATATCTGTCCACAGACTTTACCAGTTCTAGCATATCTGGGTTTTCCCTAAAGATCTTATAGTCAACCGTCTTAGACAAATAATCTTCAACCATCTTTGAGACGTTTGCCTTTTGTTCTTTTCCCAAGTACTGTATGCTAAAATAGTTAGGATACATAACAAACTGAAAGTTGATAATGAATCTTTTCTTATAGTCTACACTGAGCTGTTCCCAGAAGTCAAAAATTTCAGGCAAGTCAAAGATATTAAAGATACTCCAAGTAGTACTGAGCTTAACTTCTATCTTATCGTTGGCTAGTAGAGTTTTTAAATTATTAAAGAAATGGTCGTAGTCAGCAGGGTAGCGTATGTAGTTGAATTTGTCTGGGTCAACGTGATCGTAACTTACCATTATCATTGGATGTTTGAACTTGCTAAAGTTACTGAGCATCTTAGGATTCAAGGTAGTTAAGTTTGTAATAACTGTCAGCATCATATTTTCAGCATAACCTTTTTCAACACAATGCTGTATTAGTTCTAGTGCTACAGGATTTACTAACGGCTCGCCTCCAACTAAACTTAACTCTTTTGCTTTAGCTAAACTAGGTTCTAAGTTTTTTATAACAGATTGAACATCAATATTTTTTGGATTATAGTCGTCTATGGAAATGTTTAGTTTTTTTAATCGCTCGTCGAACATCTGTATTAGAGCCGGCGGAGTTTCTCCTGCCGCTCTCCATTGTTCAACTTCTGTTTGATGCTGGCTACTTGCACCTGGGTAACAAGTGATGCATTTTAAGTTGCATAAAGATCCAACCTTAATATCTAACATGGTAGGGACTTCTTCAACTGTTCCTTCAGTATAGAACCCTTTAAGCTCTTGTATACTCTGTTGCCGTTTACTAAACACACCGTCTGCTTCGTGTTTCCAACAAGTTTTACACGCAGGATTCTCCACATCAGTTAACAAGTCTTGCCTTAGTGTTTTATAAAAGTTACTTTGCCAAACATCTACTATACTGTCTTTTCTCATATTGTAAGGAGTTCCATCATCTTTTAAGATAGCTGTTTCCTCACTGTAACAGCAAACACGATAGTTACCGTCATTAGTAGAGCTCATGTGTATAAAAGGCAAAGGACAAAATTTACTCATACACGCTCTTGTATATTCTTGGTAAAGGATCGCCTGGCCATTTAATGTAATCATTAAAGGCACGATTTATAAGGATGCTCATATCTAACTTGCCGTCTGAACTAAGCTCTTCAACTAATTTAAGTCTGTCATCGTTTAGTATTGGTTTATAAAAATCCATGCCGACTGGCTGTTCACTGTAGCTACTTGTGCTATAAAAAACATAGGCGTGTAGTTGTTCAGACTTGTCTGTGTAAAAACACTTAGGGTAAAAGTTAGGTTTGTATAATTCTTCTTTATGAAGATCCTTGACAATCTGTTCTAACTGATATTCGTAATCGTTTGGCAGATAAGTTTCTGCTGTGTTGTGATACCACCTAAACACTATTCGTTTGGAATTAGGATTTATTTCTAAAATCTCTGGCGCCCACTTGTATGATATAAGTTTAAGTAAGTTAGATTTTTCTCTGTTAAAACTAGACTCAACAAGTTCCTTTGGGTATTTTGGATTAGTCGGATTGAAGTTCATGCAAGCCGTATTGCCTTCAATTTCCAAAAAGAATATACCTTGGTCTATAATTTCCATGCTGTATTTACTATGCCATAAATACCTCATGGATAATAATGAAGCGTTAGTTAGATGGTTGTTTTCAAAACCCGATTACATTGATTGGTTAGAATTAAAAGTACCTTTTGATATCAGCAGTTGGGAAGAAGAAGCCAAAAAGATTGAACCTTACTATGTATCACATAGAGGCTCTGAAGAACACGACGGGTGGACTAGTTGTTGTTTACACGGGCTTGGGGTAGATAAAACTAATGGATACGAGTTCTATCAAGACACTGACAATGGATACAGCTGGACTGAGCTAACGCAACTTGCTCCAACTATTACAGAGTTTTGGAAATCATTCCCAGCAGAATCTTATAAACGTATTCGCTTTATGAAACTAAAAGCTGGCGGCAGAATTAACTTGCATCGAGACTGCGAGCCAGAGGACTTACAAGGGTTTGATCCCTTTGAACACGACTTTGCTCTTAACCTGGCTATAGTACAACCAGATGATTGTATAATGACAGTAAACGGAAAAGTAGTTCCTTGGCGACCTGGTATGAGCATCTTACTTAATGTCAGTAAAGATCACGAAGTAATTAACAACAGTGACCAAGACAGAATTCACATGATTGCACATTTTAAAGTTGGTAATAGAAAACAAGAATTTTGTGACCTAATTAATAGGAGCAGAGAATGATCCATTACAATCAACATTGTAATTCTGAGATTGTTGTTTGCATACTAGATGAGATAGACAAATGCGTTCCATCTTCTCAACAACTTCTTAAAAATGTAAGCGACCAAACACTATTTAAATTTAGCGAAAAGTATCCGGTTGTCGTTAGTAAAGATCTAGATGAAATGCTTATGTTTGCAAAAGCATTTTTCAAAGCAGCAATAGTAGTGCCAACAGGTATTGATATTTTAGATACTAGCGTTGTTAATATAGAACTAACAGATGTGTTCCAAGTTATTAACTTAAAAAACCACGTTAAGGATATAGTTTTACACAAAGCAACCAAACTTGACTTGGCACAAAATGTTTTTTATGTTAACGGGTTTACTGAAGATGCATTTGAAAAAAGTTTAGGCTGGCAGAACAAAAAATTTAGCCTAGGGCATGGTTCATTCTTTTATCCAGTAAACAACGAACCAACTTATGATTTAAACATTAAATTGATCAAACAACTTGTAACACCAGCAGCTGGATTAAATTGGGTTGCATATCTTAACAAGTACGGGTACGACGAAAATACAGTTGTACGCTTTTACGACTACAGCTACCTTGCATTGGAGTGTATGAGAGAAGTAGTGCTTCGCTACAATGGTGGTTCTTACAAAGACTTTATTATGAAGCTAGGCCGCAGCAAATTTAAGTTTATTGGAAGAGATTGGGATTACGGATTTGCATCTTTGTATAATGACGAAGAACCAGACAACTGGTTGCACATTGTTAATACTGTAAAGTTTGACTTTGTACATATTAATTTGTTAGAGAGTATAGATGTAACTTCGCTAGTAGATAACATTCCTGGAACATTCATCAACTTTAGCAATATCTTTAGTTACTACTTAACCAGTGCCTTTTACAGTTTACAAACAAGAGTTGATGCAGAGAAACAAATATTAGAAAGTTTAAAAGATTATGATTGCTATGTTGGTTTTGTAACTAGAGCATCGGATGTGTATGGTGTTGATCCAAAACTAGCAGGGCATATCAGTGAATTTACTAATCAAGAACAGATGAGGTTACCCACTTGGTATGAAAATAACTGAAATTGTTGTAGACGATTCAAATGAAGATGTGTACTTACAGTCAGTGGCAAATGATTTCGATTATGCTATTGTAACTCGCCCAGGGCATTATTTTCTAGATAAAGAAAAATTTATCAATCAATTAAAAGATAAAAATTTCTTTCTAATTGGGCATGTATTAGATAGAGAAGATATAAGCGGGTACTATGAACTGCACAGCCAATGTTATGTAATACACCTTCCAACTTACAAACTTTTAGGATGTCCTGCTGTTGGACAACAGCAATTACACAGTCCTCATAGTCAAGTGTCTCCTAAGAGAAGCGATGAAAACTACCATGACGACTATACACCATGGTGGGTTGAGTCAGGAACAGTAACAAAGCAATACAAACATAAAGCTCACGGTTGGAATATCCTAAGCGTAGCATTTGATAAAAAATTACCTGTGCTTGTTTTTGATAGTGTAATGCGTAATGCAAAAGGATTTAATTATGAAATTAATAGGTAACACCGGGGAGAAAATTCTCTGGGATAGCGTTGTAGAACAATGTGCTAAACATCAAGGACAGACTCTTGTCTACAACAGAGGTAGTTTTCCAAACACAGAAGACTTTGATAAGATGGATCAAATGATGCAAAGCGCCGGTTACCAATACGGTACAGATGCAGTTGAGTGGACTAATTTTTTCCCAGGCGAACACTTTGATCAAATTGTTGCAGATACTTTTGCAAAGATTGTAGGAGCAACTCCGTGGATGGTGTGGATCAGTAGAGTACGTCCTGGAAAGATGACACCATGGCACTGGGACGCTCATCAAGCAATTAGTGAATTTAAAAAGCTACCTAATCCAGTTAGATATACTTGTTATATTCAAAAGCCACACGACGGGCATGTTAGCATTGTTGCAGATACTGTAATTTATAAACCTGAGCAAGGTAGTATCTATCAGTGGCCGACTTGTTACTCATGGCATGCAGGACTTAACTGCGGATATGCTGACAAGTATATGTTTAACTTTTGGGGATATCAATCGCAGTCTGAATAATCAGACCCCACTTAGCATCAAACCCGTGTTTGCGCCAATCATTACTGCAATGTAATCTATACGCATCCATGGTCATCATTGTACCTTGTTGCCAAGGAAAAACTGTTTCTAAGCTAAGGCCATCTAATTCTTCTAACGTGTGTTGGCTTACATGGTCGTAGTCTTCTGTCGGAAAAGGTTTGTTAGTTTTTAGTTCTACATCAAACACATCAGCACCATAAGCTCTACGATACTGATATTGTTCGAACATAGTAGTGCTAATGCCGGTCCAGTCGTCTGTAAATTTGCCATCTCGTTCTGCCGCCAATGGAATGACGTAAGTAAAAGAAGGAATGCGATCCGGCCAATTGTAAACATGATCTGTATGCAAGGGCAAACTGTTTACTGCTCTTCGAACAAACATGTTGTCTATTTTAAATTCTCCTCGCACAGCTTTTATTTTGTTTACCGTTAAGTCCATGATCCGTTGGTAGTTAGGATACTCTGGATTAATGTTTGCTAATGCACTACCACCTTCCCAAAATAAGTGCCATGTTGGCTTATCTACAATTAAGCTAACTAATTCTTTAAACTCGTCCTCAGTAAAAAACTTTTCGACTTTACTAGGATGCCTGCGTTGACGCATCATCTCCATACGTTCAGGATCAAAGTCTACTAGCTGATGTTCTTTCCATGCAGTGAAGACTTCTAGGCAGTAATCAAACCCTGGTTGATCTTTGTACATTACTGGAGGTGCGTCGCTCATATTTTTCCTGTAATTTTAAATAGCTCTGGAAGATCTTCCATCTCAACTTTAAAAAACATGTGTACTCTTAGCTCGTTGCTTTTGTTTACAACACTATGAGGTTGTGTAGTTTGCCAAGCATAGATGCTGCCGTCTGCTGGAAAATGTTGCCAACTAACAGGTTGTCGATTTTCGTCATCCCAAGTTAGGTAACTTTCGCTAGGGCTGTACAATGGTAAGTGTATGTGCCAGTGACTATCTTGATGCGATACAATGCCGCTACCTGGTGGGGTTTCGCTTATGCCTAACCACTTAGCCATTGGAATTTTTTCTAACAACTTTTTAGCAAAACCAAAAATCATGTCACCGTCTTCTCTAGGAACAGGGTCGTATGTAGTGATGATCCAAGGAGGGCACTTGTCATCTGTTTCTAGATGCGATTGTAAACCCCAACCTCCTGGAGCAGTTTCGTGGTCAATTTCTTCAAACCCTTTCCATGCTTCTGGTGTAACTTTATCTTCGTTCTCAGTTAATATCCACTTGCGGTCTGCAAATTTAGATTTAATAATGTGGTAATATTCACGAGCTTCTTCTAAGTCTGCATACACTTGCAGCTTATGTTGTAATTCATTAATAGGTTTCAAGATGATCAATTCCTAGTTGTTTGCGAAACGCTTCTGTGAATTTCCCGTCAATGCGCAGTCCGTAGCTTTGTTCCATTATTCGTTCGCCGCCGTGCCAATCAGTATCATTCCACCATGCCGCACGGGTATTAAGATAGACTTTATTTTTCTTTTCTGGATCCCATAAGTAGAATGCTTTCTTTGTGTTTGGGCGTATATGAATGAACTCGTTGCGATGTGGCATGACTACATTAACGCCGTTCTTAGCATCTAAGTCTCTGTGTTCAAACGGAATTCCATCTGCTTCGCAATGAAAAAATATAACACGACCAATGTCTTCAAATATTGTGCCAACCATAGACTCGACCCACTTGACTACATTAGGAAAGTACTGTGCTTCTTCGGTTAGCTTACGTGGTGCTGTTCTGTCATCCCAGGATCCTTCTTCCCATAGGAAATAATATATGTAAGGATCATATGCGCCCAAGGCCATTTTTAAGAAACGAGTTAGTTTATTACGCATTCTGTAGTCATTGAAATCTTTGCAAAACTGACTGCCAGCTAACTTGATAGGATCGTTGTTGTCTAATGCCATGAATTCATCCAACGCTTGATACATTGGCTTCCAATTAGGAACATAGCTCATCTGCTCAAATGTAAACCCTGGCTTCATCCAAGTGCCTTCTTTTGCATACATTCTTGCTTCTGCAAATCCCGTGATAATTTCGGGCTGGAGTTTTTCAAAAGTATCCATATCTAGATATTTTTCCATATCAAAATATGGTATGCCGTTTATGCCTTTTATCATTGCGTCCTTTGATAATTAATTTTATGAACTACGAATACTACTATAACAACGTGCCCGGGCATGGGCTTTGTCGGAATAATCTTATTTACACTAGTTTGATGAGTACTGACAAAAAAGTCTTTGTTCAATGGTATCACAATGATAGTGATTACCACAAAGGTCAAAATCAAGTTGTAGACCCTGCACTTATGAAAGATAAATTCCAAAGAGAATTGCACTTCTTAAGTAACATGGCATGGCACAATCCTGAACTAGTTCCAAAAATACTAGAAGTTAATATTCCAGAACAAAAGATTTACTTAGAAGTAGATGGTCCAGACTTCTGGGAGCTTGCAGGTTGTAATCAAGATAATTTTGACAAAGTGTTACCAGACTGGCAAGAACAGATGTTAGACATCATCAAAGCTCATAAAGAAAGAGGGTGGTACAAATACAGTATGCATCCTAGTAGTTACTTTGTAGTCAACGGACAACTAAAGAGCATCAATTACTTTTTTACCTATAGTTCAAATGAAGGTCCTATTAGCATAGCAGATCATGCCAGCCACATATACAGTACAAGACAAGAAGAAATGAAAAGGTATTTAGATCAGCTTGGAATAAGTTGGGACAAACCGCACTCGTTGTCACTCATGGAAAAACTCTGTTGGAATAGTTTTAGAACTAACTACCCCACAGAGTTTATTGATAAAGTACTTGATATAGTTTAAGAGAACATCTTAATCCATGTAGTACCGTTATAGTATACAGGATAAGATAATCCACCAACTGAAGCTGGATCCCACAGAGTACCATCAGCGACAGCAATCATACCTTCATAAGGTGTGCTTGGTGCAGATGTTTGTTTTTCTAATAGCATCACACCGTTGATATCAACATGTGCTTTTGCATCGTCGAATATTGTGCGTCCAACAGTTACAAAACCGTTTCTATTTACAAAAACACCTTTGGCATTTGCAACGTTGTTGTCTGGGAAGTTAATAAGTCCAATCATACCAGGTACAGCAGTTCCTGATACTGTGCCGTTTGGATCTACGAAGTTTCCTATAATGTTTGAAATTAAGTAACCTGAACCGGTATAACCCCAACCTGAAACGAGACCAAGTGCATCTGATGGTTGAACTGCTTCTAAGGTAGATAATGAACCGCGTGATGCATAGCAGTCTACCGCACAGCTAGATGCCTGCGGACCATCTGTCAGTCCTTTTAAAGTTAAAAGTGTAGTAGGAACTCCGTTTCTTTGAAATACAACGCCTGTGTTGCTGGTTGTTGTTCCAAAGAGTATGTTATTTGTATTTGGAACTGTAACAGTTGAACCGTTGATAGTAACTGTTCCGTTTTCAAGAATTCCGTTTGCTGATATATTTCCTGTAGAACTGATATTACCCGAAGCATCAATGTCACCGGTAATATCAATATTTCCAGTACCAGTAATATCTTTTGAGTTTAAATCTAAGTTACCACCTAACTGAGGAGAAACATCATTAACTACATCTGTAATACCAATTCCGTCAAGGGTAACAGTTGCGTTTATTTTTCCCAATACATCGTCGTATGCAAACGAAATGTTTGTGTGTGATCCTGTAGTAAACAGGCTAGCTGCAGCATCTTGAGCTAGGTCTGTACTAAAAAATTTGTTGTTTACACCATTAGTTAAGTCGTCTGCGCTGAGTCCAGCTACTTCTAACACTTTATCGATAGCATTATATGTAAGGCCGTAACCTGCTACTTTATCGCTTACTACAGGAACTCCGCCAGCAGTGACCCCGTCTCCAACCCACATCTGTTGTCCGTCAATAGTCCACACTATTTCGCCGGTTTCAAATACTTTTCCTGTGCGTTGGGCGTCTGTGCCTCTTCTAATTCTTAGCGCCATTGTGCTATTCTCCGTTGTTCTTTAAGTCTGTTAGACTAATACACAGTATTTATTCAAACGAAGAAAACCACACTCGTAAAAATAGGGCCCGTAGGCCCTATTATCTGCTCAGTTAATTACTGTTTTGGAAACGGCCAAGATTGGCTATTTGCCTGTACAGGAGCAACGTAACGATAGCGTTCCTGGTTACCCCACATACGATCTTGACTGCCTTTGGCATAACCTTCGCTATAATCAGTACGATCCTTGCCCTGCAAATCTCCGCTAGTATTATACTCATTACGGAAGCCGGCGGTATAACCTCTATAGAAATTGCTGGTACCAGTCTTCATAGCCTGCGGACGGAAACCGTTGCTTTGGACTGATTGGGTAAAAGCTGCATCTGCTTTGTCTTGATCAATCTCACCAACAACTTCGTAGCGGCAAGCACGACCCTTAGTTTGGTTGTAGTCGCTAGGAATACTAACAACGTCGCGTGGATTGATCTTAACAATCACAGTACGCTCACCGCCAAAACTGTTCAAATAGTCCTTGCTACAGAAGTGCAGGCCAGTTGAGCAAGTATTGTCCTTGTTGTCGTCGACATCGTAACGTTCCATTTCAACAATCTTACCAACACTATTATCCATAGTTCCGCTGTGGCAGTCTAGATAGTTAGCACGGACTTTCTTGTAAGCCAAGAAGTGACCGTCTGGAGTAATAGGCAGGTTACCTTTTTCCAGGAAGCCATACAGTTCATCAACTGCTCTCTTGCTGGGATTTTGGTACAGATTGTCCATGAAGTTAACCATGGGCTCAATGGGGAAACCCTCACGGAGCATATCAATCATCTTAACTGCCAAAGTGGTGTGCAGCTCTTTGCCCTTCCAGAACAAGGTTTCGCCTTGGATGCTAACATTGCCCTTGCCGTAGTTCAGTACTACTTTCTTAGGCTCGATTGCTTCCTTGACAGCATCCCAGTCGCCTGCCTTAATTGCGTCCACTACCTTCGAATAGGTAATGTGCGTCTTATTAATAGTGTGCGGTTTATTGTCAATAACAACAACAACATTATCACCTTGAATCAAAAACGGATAACTCATTTTAAACACCTTTCTGTGTGTCAATCATATTAATATAATCTGCCAATTCAGTGCTAGGAACACTACGCAGATACTGCAACAGCGGATAGCGGTTAGTAACTGCACGGCATTCGCTAACATACTTTTGAACTTGTGCTTCTGGGTTAAAGGTTACGCCTTGGGCATAACGCTGGCACAAACGCTTCAAGCTCTGCTCGTTATAACGAATCTTATCAAATCCTTTGAGCTTATTTACGAACACCGAGTAAGGACTCTTGGCGTTTGTGATTTGGCTCACAGTATTCATATTGTAAGACACATTGTTGAAATTGTCAATAGCCTGTAGCACCAAACTCATAATAAGTTTGTTGTCGATTGGCTTGGCCAAAACACCAGCAATATGCTCTTCAATGTTGATCCAGTTCTTTTGAGTACGGATGAATTCAATGTCACCTTTACGTACACCGTAAATGGTAGTCTTCAAACCATCAATACCGCAGTCACGCAGATCGTTGTAGAACTCCTTAGCATCACGCATACCATATTTGCTTTGGATTTCGAAACCACTCAAAGGCAGGTAGTAGTAAGTACCGTTGGCATCAAACGTATCAGCCTTGCCAGCATCACGCCATACCATTTCCTTCTCACGATAGTAGCCACCATTGCCACGCTCTTGCAGGCTCAGGATAGTCACGTTTTTAGCAATACCTACTTGACGTTCTTTCTTATCCAAGTCGCTGGCGATAGAAACGTAAGACTCAGGAGGGCTACTGATTGCTTTGAAGAAAGCCTTCAGCTTCATTTCCTTGGTACGATCCGCTTTATCCAGCACGTATACATGAGCCTTATTATCAGGCTTGTTAGAACGATAGTGGAACTTAGCACGTTCAACGGCACCAATGTTAGTATCGTTTACAATAAAGCGCATGTCCGAACTAACGGTAAAGCCCCAGTAGTGCCACATGTCGTAACTGTTAGTAGCAGGATTACGCTTATCACTATAGTCGGTGCTAGACTTCAAGTTAGGGAAAGCCTTGTTGTGCTTACTGTACTCGAAGCCGCGAACAACAATGTTGTACTTGCTAGCCAACTCGTCAATGCCCAGCTTAAAAGTTTTAGTGCCACCGTAACGGCTGTCGTCAAACGTGGCCAGCTTAGTGTCAGCAACATACTTCTTAACAGCCGCCTGCCACAGGTTGTTATGATACTTAGTGTGAAGGTGAATAGCACGTTCCCACAGGTTACCAATAGCGTCCGCTTCTTTGGCAATTACGACAGACAGCGCAGCATTGACAGCAATCAACTTGTTCTTGATAGCTTCAACAGTTTGCGGAATGTAAGACAAACCTTCACGAGATGCTTGGAAGTCTAGTTCTCCAATGCCAAAGTGCATTTCCAAACCACAGTTTAACAGTTGTTGGACACCGCCTAAGTCACTGCCCTGCGGCACTTGAATAGGATAGGCAATATTACCCATGATAGCCATACTTTGACGTTGATCCCTGTAACTGTGAACACCGGGAATGATATCCTTAGTTTCGTAAATAACGTCACGGAATGCAAACGAACTGTCTCCAGTCACAACAGGACGCAGTTTAAAATAAGTGTAAACATGACGAGCTTCGTCACGGAACTTAGAAAAGTCATAACGGTCGTTAACACTAAATTTAACTTCAACACCTGCAGGATCGCTAGACTGCTCTGTAGTCATTAGTGCGATGCTAGGCACACCTTGCTCGTTAATGAACGCGGTGTAGATACCCTTGACGCCATCTTTGATAGCAGTCACAGTGAAGTTATCAGTGTAAGAAAAAGGAGACTTACTACCGAGGCCAAGAGCACCAATAAACTCATTAGAGTTAGTTTTAGTAGACTCGAAATAAGTTGTATAGATGTTAGTAACTTGTTCATGATTCAAACCAGTACCATAGTCGCGAATAGCAAACCAAGGCTCAAGTTGATTAGGGAGATGAACATCAAACGGAGTATCAGTCTTGCCTGCGGCAATATGACTGTCTACTGCATTACAAGACAGTTCACGGATGATAGCACGAATCTTGTTGGCATACAAGCCCGAGCTAAGAATGTTAAACGCTTTGGCAGAGTTGCGAATACGGAACTCACCGATCTCGCCCACATTGGACATGATTGCTTCGTTCTGCGGAGTAGTATTGATAATTGCCATGTTAAGCCTTTCAGTGCCTGTTTGTTTAGTATGTGTATATTATAGCAAACGAACTAGAGTTTGTCAACTGTCGATGGTTCCAAAATTTGGAGTCATTGACAGGATTTTGCCCAAAATAAATGGGCCCAAAGGCCCATTTTGGTTAGGCTTTGGCGTTAGCTCTTACTTGTTCAAAAGTAATCGATTTAACCAATTTGCCATTACGGTAGACTTCTTCAAGTACGTTGGTAAAGTCGCCAATGCCCTTGTCGTACCAACCAGTCGGACGTTCAGTAGCAGTGATCCATTCTCCGCCTGACTTCCAAAGTTGGATACGACCTGCTTTGGATTTCTTGCCAGGATCGGTGATAGGATCTTTTACAACATCACGCCACTCATTGTTGACCATAACTGCTGAACACTTCATAGCGAACTTTTGGGTGTCACGGTCGACTTGTTGTAGCAACGCACCGCCCATACCAAATGCAATGTTATCGGCACTCCAACCATATGCTTGGAATCCACCAAGGATAGTACGGATAGTGTGTTCGTTAACACCGTCACCTTGGATTAGGCGAACATTGTTAAGTACCTTGTAGCCTTTGGCGTTAGTAGTGTAACCAAACTTCTCGCCTAGGATCTGAACCAGTTTACGGCACACCACATCAGGATCGCCACTATCTGGACGAATAACAACGGTGGCACCACTGTCAATAACTTGTTGGCGAAGTTCTTCACCCCAGAGTTTTGAAGCGGCATTAAAAACATCGTAACTGTCGCTAACAACAGCAACAATAGATCCAGGACGAGCAAACTGGTTAAGCATGTTTCTGTAAGCATCTACTTCACCATTACGGCCCCAGCTAGTAATTGTTGAGTGTTCGGCGGCAGGGATAGAAAAGCCGCTAACCCCAGCATCATAGTATTCGCGAGCATACAGAACACCAGAAATAGTATCACTGCCCATGAAGTTAACCAAGTGTGCCGCACCTCCGATAGCCGCTGATTCCAAGCTAGAAACACCACGAGCACCGAAGTCATGCAACTTAAAGTCAATAAGGGAAGGGTCACCTGTTTTCTCCAAATAGTCTAAAATAACCTTGCGGATTGTCCACGACTGTGTTGCCACAGTAGTTGGATACCACACGGCACGAAGCAAGGCAGTTTCGAGCCAAGTAGTTAGCCAGAAGCATTCTGGGTCTGTGTTCTCGATTGTAGCGAGGACATTTTTGACCGGAACAACTGTTCCTTCGGGAACTGCACGAATAACAACTGGGAGGTATCCATTGTGCTTGTCAAGAATGTATTGCCATCCTGCTCGGTTGAAGGGCTCACCGTGCGCGGTAAGGATTTCATCAGCGATGTCAATGTCTGATTGGGTGATAGGGTCGAGAAGATATTCTTTGATGAACGCTTGTAGTCCGAAGAATACTGTTCGATCATATCGACCGCCCCGGCTCTCGATATACGAATATACACCTGTGGTACCTACTGGGTATTGTTTGAACATGCTAACTTTGTAGCTGTCAGTGTTAAGAATAATGTTTTTTGCGAGTTTCATTTTAAAGTTCCTTTAAAAAATAGCATTTGCGTCTATCGCTTATGCACCTACAAACGTCTGTAGGATTTCATAGTGGTCTTCAAAGCATTCGTCGCTACGGACTTCTGCAATAGGCACCCACCTTGCCTTCTCTGCATCGTCCATTCCCTTAACCTTAGGCAGTTCGCCATCAGGCAAGACAATTTTAAATGCATGAGTAATTGTGCGTCCACGGGCACTACGCCCGATAGCATCGAACACACGGTTATCTTGAATGCTACCCTTCAACACAGGCGCCGGTACTTTGATACCAGTCTCTTCACGCAGTTCACGGATACATGCCTCAAGGACACTTTTATCTGTGTTTGCGTTCACAAAGCCGCCGGGCAAAGCCCACAAACCTTTTCCAGGTTCGCTACGGCGTTTGATCATTAGCACATGCCCTGACTGTATTACAATCGCATCTGTAGTTACAAAGATCGGCGGATAAGGCAGGCTTGCATATTGCTTCTTGTATTCTGCAATAAATTCACGCTCACGAATAATTTGTTCGTATTCAGGTTTACGGCGGAAGTCCTCTAAGAATTGGAGAGTTGTTTCTGGAACAACACTCTTAATAAAGTTCATATTGACATCACGCTTGAAATACAAATCACGAATGTCAGTAGCACCAAGGGGTTCGATTTGGTCTACATTGACAAACTCCCATTGGGGAAACATGTCGAGGTAGAAAGAGCTTTCATCTTTCTTGTGACCAATAATACCAATCTTAAAGTCTCCAGGACCTTTGGCACTATAAACAGCATCGCTGACAATTTTTTGTACACGAACTGCCCACGCCTGGTCGTTGTAGATGGTATCAGTATTGGCGTTAATACTGATGTTTAGACTCAGTCCGGCAGTAGCGTTACGAATCATCGACTCGCGCTCGCGACTGGTAAATGGGTTTTTATAAGTGCGTGGTTGATATGCACTGCCTGTAATAACAACAAGGTGATTGGTGAGAGCAGTTGCTCGTTTTACAATCTCAAGGTGTGCATTGTGAAACGGTTGAAAACGTCCGATGAGGACGAGGAAATCATACTTCTTAGACATAGAAAAATCCTTTCTATAATTGAGCGCAGAGTCTATCTCTTTGCTTACTTTTATTTATGTGTTAAGTATAACACCTGCCCTGAAACAGAGCAAGTGTTTTTGGTTATCTTACTGGGCCTACATAATCGGCACGTACATACCAATCTGGTGCAGAATCCAAGTTATTGTGTTTCAAGTTGTAGTCAATAGCGGCTTGACGAGCTTCGGCTTCGTTATCGAAATACCAAGTATCCCAATGTTTTTGTCCCCAACCACGTTCATATTCAGTTAGCTCTACACAGAAAGCAACTACATTTGGTTTTTCAATTCTGGGCATTTTGGGCTCCTTTTCTACCAGTTGTGTTATCTGGTACTTTTAGTATAACATCACTGCTAGAAAAGTCAACCAAAAAAAAAGGTGTTGTATTTCTACAACACCCTTTTCCACATAGTGCCAGTGACTAGTTGAACGGCTATGTGATCTTAAAAGGCATCCCAGTAACGGTAGCCTTGTTCCTTGACTTTGGTAAGCACAAGGGTATTACCATTTGAAGCAACGAACACATACTTCTGTCCATTGTCATCAATCTTCTTAAGGTTAGCAGGTTCAAAAACCATGCTGTCCCAATCCCATTCCAGTTCACCGCTTTCCTCGTCTTTTTCGTAAGACTTGAAGTTGATGTGAACACGCTTGTTCAAAGGATTACCTTGCCATTCCTTTTCTTCAAAGTTGGTCTCAGCCATTTCTTCACCATTGACAAGGAGCTTAACCTTGTAACGTGATTCCTCTGAGTACTCAGGTTTAGCATTCAGCATTTGCATAGCCTCTTGAGGAGTTTCTCCGAAACGGTTCATTTCTTCAACAAGAGCTTTGAGCATGTCAAAGTTGAACTGACCAAAAGTACCAGCGATGCCGATAATCTTTTCAATGTGTTCCTTAGCCTTAAGGTTATCTTCGCAGTATTCACGAATGAAGTCTGCTTCGAGACCTTTGTACTCTAGGCTGTAGAACACACGACCTGGACGATTCCGCATGTGTTGATTAACACGCCACTTGTCGTTACAGGTAAGAACAAACAGCTTCTTGGTTGGATACACACCATCCAGCAAAGTTAGCATGGCTTCTTGTTCGTGCTCGTCATAGACTTTTTCGAACTCGTCAAACACAACAATCACAGGTTGCTCGATGCTTTGAATAAATGCGTTGAACGCATCGCCGCACCAAGGAGCGTTAATTACGATTGTAGGAATGTCTTGCTCGTAGCCTTTGATAGACAGCATCTTAGCCAAGAGGGTCTTGCCTGAGCCTTTTTCACCGGTAAGCATTACACCAGTGGTGGCAGGACGGTCGTTAAAAGCATAAAGAATACGATCAGCACGTTTCAGAGTGTCACCGTAGACTTTACCTTTGAATTCAAATTTATCAATGGCTTCAAGGTACAGTTCACCAGTCATGTCATTCTTCTTAATGACATAGTTACCAGCGGGAAGACGCTCTGACAGATCCAGTGCTTCCTTTTTGGTTACTTTGTAAGTGTTGCCTTGTTTGAGAAAATAGGTCATTGCCTTAAATCTTTCAATGAGTGAATAAAAACTGTATGTGTCTATTATATGTGTTTAGACACATACAGTCAACTTCGTTTGGTTAAGTATACCAGATTTCTTTGAAGCCTTCTTCTTCAGTTGGCATTTCAAAATTATCAATCATGCTACGCATAACATTATCTGGAATGTTCTTGCCTGGACGGCTAGCCAATCGACGTGCCAATTCTTCCTTTTCAGGAGTCTTGAAAACAACGGCAATGTGCTCGTACCCTGGCAAGGTATTGAACTTACGCTTACGCGAAGCAATGGTAGTACTGGTTTGATCCCAGATAACATCCAAGCCGTTGGCTTGACAAACTAAGGCTTGGTTAGCCATTAACTTGACAGCGATTGGCATGTAGTCTTTGAAAACTTCGTTATAAGTCTTACCTTGTTCTTTGGCATAAGCTTCAACAAAATTATCTGTACTGACTACAGGAATATCCTTGGCCCAATCTTGTTCCTTGATCCAAGTACTCTTACCTGCGCCTGGTACGCCAATTAATTGATAACACTTTGGCATTATTGCTCCAATCTTTGTGCGACAAATGCCGCGATAGTTCCTTGTAAACGTTCTATTTCATCTGCTGCTTCATCAAGCAGGTTAGCAATCTTGTCTGGTTTTCCTTCCACAACTGCTAGCCTTCCTGGAATCTGTCTGCGAATTTCTGCTCGCTTACGCAGACGAAATAGTAAACTTTGTTCTGCTACTGGTAAATGACTTTCATCTTCCATTATCTCTCCTTGGGCCATATAACACTATACGGCTTGTTTATTTTCTTAGCATAATCGTGTGTGTACCAAGTACCGCCTTTTGGTTGCCATTCGTCATGTAAAGGCACAACCAGCAAAACATCGCACTCGTCTACAATAGCACGGTCACGCTTTAAATATCCAGCAGGCTCACGCATTTCATCTGCTGGAAAGTATGCACGTAGGTAATCACTTTCTGGAGGATGGCATACAATCTTGTAGCCTAACTCCTTAGCAATAGCCGCCGCTTGTTCATCTACTCCAGCACAATCACCGTGATGAAACTCTGTGCCTTTTAACTCTTGAAGAACGCTACGGAGCTCACGTAACTGATACTCCGTAGCACCTTCTCTAGTACCTGTAACACCAATCTTCATGCTAACTGTTCTCTTACCCATGCCAGGCGAGCTTGCTCGTCCATAGCTGTGTATTCTACTATATTAGCACGGATCGCGTCAACCAGTGGATAGTATTCTTCATCAAGATTGTGCTTGATGTCTTTGTTCAAGTCTACTAACTTGTCTGTACGTGGATTGCGAGCAACCCACTTCGAAGTCAAGTAGTATGGCGACTTGATCTTAGCACTTACACCATCTTCAGTATAGAATACAAATCCTTCGTGTCGAACATTCTTTGTATGTTCAACTAGGTTACCAACAGTAGTTTCGTAGAACTCTGGCTTGTAGCACTTGAACATTTCGGCCAAGTTCTGTAGAACTTCGTTGTTATATCCAACTGGGCTTTGCCAAACGTTAGCACGATAACCTAGTACATACATACCTGGCTTTTCTGGAATGATATGTGGATCATTTGGATGAACACACTCAAACATTACAGTCATGCCTTGCAGGTCTATATTATAGAATGCCATCTGCCAGTCTTCCCAGCACATGTGAGTCAGCATCATTTCTTTTGCATACCCAACAAAGTCGCTGTCTGTGCTACCAGTAGTAGACACTAGTACATCGCCATTCCACCAAGTACAAGCAACCATAAAGCCGTTGACCTTACGATATGCTGTAACCTTTGTATCTGGAGAAAGCACTGGTGCTTCCTTTTCGATACCGTAGTTATAGATCTTAGTAAAAGGATACGACACTAGGTTGAAGTCAGCATCTACGATAGACCCACGGCATTCGGCAATGTAGTCGTTCCACAGGTTATCGTAGAATACCTTCTTCTTGTACTTGAGCACATAGATACCATCGCCGGCTGGCTTCATGTTTACCAGTCCGGATGTAGCCACATACTCTTTCAGTTTATCCTTAAACATTTCAAACTCCAACATTCTTACGAGCGATTGCCATTAATGTAGCATCGCCCTTGGTCATAACTTCTAACAATAATCTCTTTTCCTCTAAGTAGGTCTTGGCAAACTTTTCGTCGTGTGCCATGATGCTACGAGTGTTAGAGATTAAGTCAGCCAACTTAACTGTTTGTGCTTCAGCAGGAGCAGCCGCAGAGTGTGCTCTGTCCACTGCCTTGCGAGCGGCTCTGTTGCCATGATCCGGACGGCTAACATCAGTTAACCAACCAACTAAAGTAGCAACTTCGTCACCAAACTCCGCACGGATAGTTTCTAATGTAACACCAGTGTCTTCTACTGTGTCATGTAACCATGCCGCAGCTAACATTGCCTCAGTGTGTGGAACACTCCGAACAATGCTGACAACTTCAGCAGGATGGACGATGTAAGGCTCGTTGGTGTACTTGCGAAGTTGGGCAACTGCTGCATGTGCCGCTGTAGCAAATACTCTAGCTCTTTCTACCATTGTCATTGTCTGCTCCTTGTTTCTCACTATATGCATATTATAGCACCAAATCAAAGAACAGTCAATGTAATACTTGAGTATTAGATATGATGTCCTTTGATTTCCTTGTCTTTAATCATGCGAATTGCACGATCCAAACCAATTACAATCTCGCCAGTAGAGTCCATGCCTACGTCCATGGCGCGATACTTTTCCAATCCACTGGTACCACCGTGCAAGTGTCCGTGAAAGTGCAGGGCTCCTCTGTGCATTTGGTCCCATTCGGCGATTGGATAATGGAACATGACAATCTTGTGACCGTCGTGTGTAATATCCAAATACTTGTGTACTTCCTTAAATGCACGGAAGAATGTAGCATCCTTCAATGTCTTACGGTCGTGGTTACCCTCGACTAAAATCTTATCGCCGTTAAGACGCATCATCATCTTACCAGCATCGCTACCTGACATGAATGCCACGTCGCCTAGAATGTAAACCAAGTCTCCAGGTTGAACCTTGGCGTTCCATTCTTCAACCATTGCGTTATTCATGTAGACAACATCGTTGTTAAAACGTGCTCGCGTCTCTGGGCAGAACGTCATAATGTTCTTGTGCCCAAAGTGCAAGTCACTCGTTATCCATGTCTTCATTTCTAATCCTTAAAAATCGTTACTGAATTTTCTCCAGTCATCGATATTGTGTTGCTCGTCGGCATCGTATGTCCAACCCAAAGCCTTCATCATACGATGCTTTACTAACAGGTTAGGGCTACGGAATCTTTCAGTGTCCTGAAAGCCCATCATGACTCCAACTTCGCAGACTGCACCGCTACGACAAATGCCAGCAAAGCAATGAACAATGACGTCCATATTATTGTCTAGAGCATGTTGTAGCAAGCGAACAAGCTCTGCGGCCTGCTCATGACTACACTTCATAGCCTCGTCATCAACGTGATCCTTTTCCTCTACATCTAAAAATTCAAACTGATGAACTTCCTTGAACTGATGCTTTGGAGTAGGAAACCAGCTGGCAGGATCTGCAATCTGTATCAGCATACTGTTTTCTTTTACAGCCACATGAAAGCCCTTTGGAATATCATCTGCTGCACAATTTTGAATCCAGGGCATTATCGTCTCCTCTTCTTCCAAGTATAGTCAACACCGTCAGGACATTTGCCGTCTACGATGCTGTCTGCTCCAAACTTACCTACGAGTTCCATACCATTAACTTTAATAGTAACGAACTCACCTAATTCTTTAGCCCACGCCATTGCTAGGGCTAGTGTTTCAAATTCTCTTGAATCTGTTTTACCTTTTACTTCTATCAAATCTTTCCTTCTTTTTTACGTTTTCTATATGTTTCGCTATTGCAGTAAGGCCAAATTGCTGGGATTACTGCTTCTTCAATTTCACTAATTTGTTCAGCGGTCAAATGATCCAAATTCCAAACTAGTACTTCTAGTGTGTCTACATCAACTTTGTGTGTCACCGGAAAGTCTAGCACACCAGGTGCTACTCGCTTTTTGCCAATCTTTACATAGTGACTAGGAATCTCTTCCACACCTTCGATGATGTATTTACATACACCTTCTTTCCATCCTTCTGGGAACATCCATTTTGGTTCCACTTTTTCAACAGGCGTACTGTACAATGTTGCCAAGTCAACATCCAATTTTGGACGATGTGTCATATGGCGGTTAATTACAGTATTAGTTGCCGCCTTACCAAAATAGAAGTTAACTTCTGGGTAAATGTAGTATAGCCCTCTGTGATTGCCCACTTCTTCGCGGTTAATCGCACCTTCAGTAGTGCTGTAAGGCTCTACCCACTCGTAGCCCAGTTGCTCAAATACTTCTCGAATTTTGGTAAGATTTTGTTTCATCATAGTATTATTATAGCACCAAATTTTGGTTACGTCAAGTTAAAAAAATAGGGCCCTAAGGCCCTATCTAAAACCGTTGTATTTCTACAACACATTTTTACGCAAGGTCGTAGCGTGGGACCATTACAGTCTTAAGCATGATACCTTCTGGAGTGAACTGATCAAGATCAGCACTCAACAGCGCCTTCATGATGCTTGGGCTGAACCCAGACACTAGAGCGGCACCGCTCTTGTCGGCCTTGACTGGAACGTTATCACTTGCGTTTAGGTTCCAGAACACAATTTGTGGAACGGTGTAACCCGCTTCAGCAAACTTGCGTTCAATCATTTCCATTGCGCTGTTATCAAAACGAGCGCATTGGTTGAATTGCATGTCTGACAAGATCAGCAACATCTTTGGCATGTCGCTTTCTGGTACAGAGTTCTTAACTGCAACGCTAAGAATCTTGTTCATAGCGGCATGCAGGTTAGTACTCATTTCCCAGTGACTACGTGACATTTGGTCTACCTTTTGAACAATGTTACCCTTTAGAGTAACAAGTTCTGGCTTGTCTGAGAAAGTCAAGAATGTGTCCTTGAACACGCCCTTGTTCTTGTCTGCAAGGTACAGGCCTAGACCAACTGCAACGTCCAAACAACGAACGCTGGTGTTCTTACCTGCTGGGCAGGTCATAGAACCACTAACGTCAACGATTGGTAGGATACTAGCATCACCAACGTAGTTTGGCAGAGCGTCCCATTGTGCAATCACATGGTCAGTCTCTGTCTTGTCCAGCTTAGTGTAGCTGTGAGCAATACCCTTAAGGACATCGTGTGGGAAGATTGCATCGGCGTTAACCTTAACAGTCTTATCACCTGCTACCAACTTGGCAACGTATTCCGCAAACTTTACAGAATGACGGTTAAATGCCTTCTTGTACAGACGAGCTGCAACAGAAGGAACGTGGCTGAAGTTGATGTTGTCCCAGTCGTTGGCACACATTTGTGTTTCAACAACCTTAGTAAGAGCCACAAGACTCTTACGGTACTGCTTTGGAGTCATTCCGAAGAATGCTCGGATTTCAGCCGCAACCTTACCCTTACGTGGAGTCCACTTAGCGGCAAGGCCATTCTTAGCACGAAGGGCATCGCCCAACATAGTGTAAGCGGCTGACTTCAGAAGAGGAGTAGAGAAGACAAAGATGTCGTCCCAGCGACCCACTTCTGGAATCTTCTTCAACAGAGCCAGTGCGGCATCTGGATCGCGCTTTTCTAGATTAACCAGAATATCGCGGAAGATTTGACGTTCACCTGCACCACCACGGACATCACGTGCCCATTGTGCGATGCGAAGTGCTACATCAGAATTTTCGACATACGCGGCAGTAAATGCCTTAGTGATGTCCTTACCACGGCTTGCGCCGATGTTGTAAAACAGGTCAACTGTAGCCTTGGCTGTTGACTTACGTGCCTTCATACCGTTAGCGGTACGGGCTTCTTGATTTGCTACTGCGTTTACAAATGCGTTCATTTTATTACCTTTCAGAATGTATTTTGTTTTCGATATGCTTGAAAATTTAAAGTTGCTGTTAACATTCTATTGTCTAACAGGATAGCCGGAACAGTTTTTATTTTCTGCTTGGCCCCATCCCCTGTATATTGGTTCAGTTCCCCAAGCCTATCATGTAAGTTCTGTACATGAACATATATGTCTTCCCATAAGCCATTAGTTCCATTAGCGTCTAGTATTGCTACTAGATATAAAGGTTCCACCTTCAAAGCCTTTCAGCTCCAGTGTACACCAGCCTTGCGGGCCGCCGTCTACTACATTAATTGCATCAGTATAAAGTTAAGGTTGCTGTATCTATCCTAGAAATCAACAGATTAGTTTTTTGCCAGTTGTTTTACCTGTACTAGCACCAGGTTTGATAGGCTTGAAGTTATCTCTGCCCATCCGTTGATGCGATTATTAGTCGCTGTTGGTTGCTGTAACTAATCTAAAATCTTACAATAGTTCTATTGTAGTATCTTATGCAGTCAGTGTCAATTAATTTTGGTAAACTAACTTAACTGTTTTGGATACGTTGTTTTTGGTTTCTTGACCATTTTAGCCAAAAGTGTTCTCGAATGAATTCTGCAGCCAAACTGTCTCCAAAAATAGGAGGTGCAGTCAGTACAGTATTTCCGTTAGAATCTAATACAGATACATTTCCGTGTATGTCTGCTACTTCGAAATGCATTGTATGCGAGCCGTTCATAAATCTGTTATTAGTTTTTCTTGCTCTAAGGTCATTGATCTTCTGATTGAAAGTATTAATATCCCAATTAAACAACTCTTCGTCATCTCTCACAATGTAAACTGAGTTTGTCATGTGTACAAAGTCACAGTGAAAGTCGCCTAGTGTTGTACTAGATGTTGGGAACTGCCAGTCAATCAAAAAGCAAGGAATACCTAACATGTGGGAAAGGTGTGCCATTCCACCTTCATAACTTATTATTGCTCTACAATTCTTTACTAGAAGTTCTATTTTATTTTCTAAGTTAAGTCCAATTCTGTCTACAGTGATAACTTCGTAGTCCATGGACTTTAGCCACGAAAATAATCTTGCCCAAAATTCCAAAGGTCTGTGTTTGCACCACGGCCATTCGTTATTATGATTTTCAGGCTTGTCTGCGTAAAAACCTGCTATGGCTACGCATTTTTTGTTTTCTCTGTTATCTGTTCTTAATATCTGTCCATTGACATTTAAATGTAATGGCTTGTAATAGTCCGAAAACAGTTTCAGAGGCCAGCCAGTGTTGTTGAACTTTCCGTGTTCAGAAGCTTCTACTATTTCTAACTTAGAAGGCTGTATTCTAAGAATTTTACAATATTCTTTTAATCGATCTAGAGTATTATAATCGTTAGTAGTATGAAGAATAACTTTATAAGGAACATTAGTCAGTGCTGTTAGTAAGCATAAGTTATCACCTAGCCCAACGCTGTGTTCGTTATTCAAGTGTATATTAATTTCTTGCATTCTTTTTTTCTAAATAAGTTTGGCAATCAATACACATTCTACATCCACTAATGGCTTCTTGTCTAGCCTTAGGAATAGATTCTCCGCACTCTTCACAATGACTCAAACTAGGCCCCTTGCCAATTTTTGCTCTTATGGCATCAACAGCGGCCGTGTTTCGTTGTAGTGCAAGGATCTGTGCAATCTCTGCTTCTTCTTCATTATTGCTTTCAAAAGTCTCTAAATCAGACATCTACGCTTCCTTGTTTGGTACCTGGACACGGTTTCGAACCGCGGACCTTCGCCGTGTAAAGGCGTTGCTCTACCTCTGAGCTATCCAGGCATTATTTTACTTTTTTAATATATTCTTTACCAATCTTGCCTTCTTCGAATTCGATAAGGGCTGTAACTGGAGTGTGTCTATGTTCAAAACGTTCGCTTGAACTTTGCTGTCTGCGAATTTCTCTTGCACGAGCAGCAGCCATTAGTACAAGCTCAAATCTATTACCACCTGCATTTTCTACACATCGATCCATGTCAATGTTTGAACTACGTTCACTCATAGATAACTCCAAAAATAAAATTGTAACATACTTATCTATCTGTGTCAAGAACTGGCCTCGCCAACAGGAATCGAACCTGTATCTAATTCTTAGGAGGAACTTGTTCTATCCATTGAACTATAGCGAGAGAATTGCATCTATGCCGTTTTCAATCGAAGGTGGCCGTTCCTCGTACTTAACCTATAGTTAAGTTAGATGCAAAATTGGTGCCTCTAGCAGGACTCGAACCTGCACACGCCGGCTTATCTGGCCGGTGCTTTGGTGAGGTATAAGCTCACGTCTTTACCAATTAAGCTATAGAGGCAGGAAATGGTTGCGGAGGTAGGATTCGCACCTACGATCTCTAGCTTATGAGACTAGCGAGGACGACTGGACTCCTCTACTCCGCTATAAACTGTTACACACTACTTTTCCTATTATACGCCATGTGTAAGGGCGAGTGCGATGGTCGGAGTACAAGGTTTCGAACCTTGGACCCTCTGGTCCCAAACCAGATGCGCTACCAGGCTGCGCTACACTCCGAAACTTGGAGCGGGTAGGGAGAGTCGAACTCCGCGATCTTCAGCTTGGAAGGCTGCTGGACGCCCCTTGTCCTGTCTACCCGCATAGAATTAGTGTCTAAGCTACTTACACCACATAAGCCCTTAGACTGAGCTGTTACTCTGTCCACGTATTTTTCCATTTAGACGGGTTAGCGTCCCGCCTTTGTGATTTCTTAAGTCGCCCATATAGCGGGCCTTACGGTAGATCCAATGCACCGTGCTCTTATGGATTGGCAATTTCCCACTTTAATTAACAGTACAAAGTGTAACCCGGGTATTTGGTGCTGAATGTCGGATTCGAACTGACGACCTACTGCTTACAAGGCAGTTGCTCTACCAACTGAGCTAATTCAGCATAATATTATTTAACTCTTGATTCAAGTATTTTAATACGATTTAGAATTTTTGCCTTGTCTTTTGGACGACTAGACTTTTCTAACATATCTTTTAACTGTGTAAGACTTAGAGGACCCAAACGAGTCTTGCCTGTCTTGTATGTCATCGGTGTACGTTCTGCCATATTTCTTTCTCTCTTATTGTTTGGTGGAAGTGAGGAGGATCGAACTCCTGACCTACGGCTTGCAAAGCCGCCGCTCTCCCAGCTGAGCTACACCCCCATTATTTTTTTCTAACACTTGTACAACTATCATTCCAGATTTCTTGTGCTTGACGTTTGTGTTCTTCTAATGCATCGTCCACACAATCTTCTGTACTTAACACATCTTGATATTCATTTTTATCTGTGCCTGTGTTATTTTCTTTTTTAAAAATTCTATCGTAATTATTTCTATAGGCATCTGTAGTGCCTTTAGATTGAATACTGTCTCCAGTAATATCGTTCTTTGCCACCATTTACTATTCTCCAGTAAAGTATAACATATATTCTTCACTATTCAACGCATTTGGTGAATCTAACCCTTCTAAATATGCATTATATCTTTTTTGGTTACCTTCGCAAAGTTCTCTTTTTAAGAAAGAAATTTGCAAAGTATGTGGTAATTGATCTTCACAGATACCACCAAAGTTGTTTGCATGTATGTGTACTATTTTATAGTCATTCAACTGTTCTAAAACAGATTGAAATTCTGATCTTGTAAAATCAAAATCTAGATTATGAAACTCAGCAGTAATTCCAATTAGATGTTTTGCGTTTGCAATATTAGAAATTATATCGTATTCAGCACCTTCTATATCCATTTTTAAAAAGGTACTTCCGGATACCTTATTTAAAATTTCATCTATATTGTACTTACTGACATTTTCTTTAAAATGAACTACTTGGCCTTTGAAAAACAGTTCATATTCTTTTTTAAGTTCTTCCGAAAATGTTTCTGGAAATATTGTTCCATCGTATCCATGAATAACAGAACTTGGATTTAGTTCTAGCCATTGTTTGTCAAACGACCAGTTAGTTCCTAAGCCTAGACTAATAAGATTGTCTGCTTCTAAACTTCTTGCGGCTATAACATAGCCACAGTCACCAGTGTCGCCTAAACGCAACATAGGTACATCATATGGAATTAAAAAATTGTATGTACTATCTAACTCAAGTTTCATAATATATTGGCTCCCCGAGCTGGGCTCGAACCAGCGACCAACGGATTAACAGTCCGGCACTCTACCAACTGAGCTATCAGGGAATAGAATTTATTTATTCTGCACCTTTGTCTTTAGATCTTTTACCACCTGTGCGACGAGCATGTTCTTCTGCAAGTTCTGCTCCAATCATTGCACGTTTCCAGTCGTGTCTTTGTTGTTCGCTGGTAAATCTTCCTAATGCTAGACTACGTTTTGTTGTCTTTGTCATTTTATAAGATGCAGTTGCTTTCATAAGTTTCCTTTTAAATTTGGCGGAGTGTATTGGATTCGAACCAATGATCAGAGTTTTTGCCCCGATGCCTTCTTAGCAGGAAGGTGCCTTCGACCAACTCGGCCAACACTCCATTGTTTGGTGCGACTGGCCAGAATCGAACTGGCATGACTTGCGTCGGCAGATTTTAAGTCTGCTGTGTCTACCGATTTCACCACAGTCGCAATACTTGTATTGTATAGCCTATGCTACACAATGTCTATCTTTTTTGGCATCCCGCCAGGGACTCGAACCCCGACCAACAGTTTTGGAGACTGGTATGCTGCCATTACACTAGCGAGATATAAACTTGGCGACCCGTACCGGATTCGAACCGGTGATCTCCGCCGTGACAGGGCGGCGCCTTAGGCCAGACTGAGCTAACGGGCCAACGTTTGGCGGAAGCGGTGAGATTCGAACTCACGGTGCCTTTCGACACGAC